>Ga0115845_100008_pt1 | contig 33633 bp, 32 predicted proteins | sample InSIn1SAF170_2_FD_83859 | JGI IMG/M metagenome (GOLD analysis project Ga0115845, IMG submission 83859) | reverse complement strand
TCTATTTCACTCCCCTCACAGGGGTTCTTTTCGCCTTTCCCTCACGGTACTGGTTCACTATCGGTCAGTCAGGAGTATTTAGCCTTGGAGGATGGTCCCCCCATATTCAGACAAGGTTTCACGTGCCCCGCCCTACTCGACATCATCATATAAGCCCTTTCGTGTACAGGACTATCACCCACTATGGTTGCACTTCCCAGAGCATTCCACTAGAACTTATATGACTTAATGGGCTTTTCCCCGTTCGCTCGCCGCTACTGAGGGAATCTCAATTGATTTCTTTTCCTAAGGGTACTGAGATGTTTCACTTCCCCTCGTTCGCCTCGTATGACTATGTATTCATCATACGATACCTGCCTTATGACAGGTGGGTTTCCCCATTCAGAAATCTCCGGATCACAGGATATTTGCCGCCTCCCCGGAGCTTATCGCAGGCTATTACGTCTTTCATCGCCTCTGACTGCCAAGGCATCCACCACATGCACTTAATTACTTGACTATACAACCCCAAACAGTCGTTAATCCCTACAAGTAGGATTAAGACAGTCTATGATGATTTCTCATCACTTCCTTACAGTTTGTTGTTCTGTGTACTTAAACACTGTACAGCTTCAATTCAATTCACATACCAAAACGCTTGATTCAGTTAATTTCGCTAGTAACTCATTTCTTCAATCTTCATCAATCAGTAATAAATCACTGTTAATGTCGATCTTAAAAACGAGTATGAACAAATTATTTCAACTCAAATATATTCTGTTAATGATTTTTCCAGCCTTCGTCAGGTCAGGAAACTGTGATAAATCACAGAAGTTAATAAGTTATCTACTTACTAATTTCTGTAATCCAACCTATCTGCGCGAAGCATAGCTTCTTGCTTAAATTTCAAGGAAAAGCCTTAAAGCAGTGCTTTAAGTTTTCTTATCTTGAAATTTGGTGGAGACTAGGAGAGTCGAACTCCTGACCTCCTGCGTGCAAAGCAGGCGCTCTACCAACTAAGCTAAGTCCCCAGCTTATCAATAAGTCAATGTCTCTGTTTTTCTGTATTCAGCATTTAATAATGCTTGTTAGTCAGATTTGGTGGGTCTGACAAGACTTGAACTTGTGACCCCACGCTTATCAAGCGTGTGCTCTAACCAACTGAGCTACAGACCCTCAGATACATCGTCATGAAGAACAACTTGTTGTGGATTCTTACCAATCGTCAATCTTTCGTTAAGGAGGTGATCCAGCCGCAGGTTCCCCTACGGCTACCTTGTTACGACTTCACCCCAGTCATCGGCCACACCGTGGTAAGCGTCCTCCTTGCGGTTAGACTACCTACTTCTGGTGCAACAAATTCCCATGGTGTGACGGGCGGTGTGTACAAGGCCCGGGAACGTATTCACCGCGGCATTCTGATCCGCGATTACTAGCGATTCCGACTTCATGGAGTCGAGTTGCAGACTCCAATCCGGACTACGATCGGCTTTTTGAGATTAGCATCCTATCGCTAGGTAGCAACCCTTTGTACCGACCATTGTAGCACGTGTGTAGCCCTGGTCGTAAGGGCCATGATGACTTGACGTCGTCCCCGCCTTCCTCCAGTTTGTCACTGGCAGTATCCTTAAAGTTCCCGGCTTAACCCGCTGGCAAATAAGGAAAAGGGTTGCGCTCGTTGCGGGACTTAACCCAACATCTCACGACACGAGCTGACGACAGCCATGCAGCACCTGTATGTAAGTTCCCGAAGGCACCAATCCATCTCTGGAAAGTTCTTACTATGTCAAGACCAGGTAAGGTTCTTCGCGTTGCATCGAATTAAACCACATGCTCCACCGCTTGTGCGGGCCCCCGTCAATTCATTTGAGTTTTAGTCTTGCGACCGTACTCCCCAGGCGGTCTACTTATCGCGTTAGCTGCGCCACTAAAGCCTCAAAGGCCCCAACGGCTAGTAGACATCGTTTACGGCATGGACTACCAGGGTATCTAATCCTGTTTGCTCCCCATGCTTTCGTACCTCAGCGTCAGTATTAGGCCAGATGGCTGCCTTCGCCATCGGTATTCCTCCAGATCTCTACGCATTTCACCGCTACACCTGGAATTCTACCATCCTCTCCCATACTCTAGCTTCCCAGTATCGAATGCAATTCCTAAGTTAAGCTCAGGGATTTCACATCCGACTTAAGAAGCCGCCTACGCACGCTTTACGCCCAGTAAATCCGATTAACGCTCGCACCCTCTGTATTACCGCGGCTGCTGGCACAGAGTTAGCCGGTGCTTATTCTGCGAGTAACGTCCACTATCCAAGAGTATTAATCTCGGTAGCCTCCTCCTCGCTTAAAGTGCTTTACAACCAAAAGGCCTTCTTCACACACGCGGCATGGCTGGATCAGGGTTCCCCCCATTGTCCAATATTCCCCACTGCTGCCTCCCGTAGGAGTCTGGGCCGTGTCTCAGTCCCAGTGTGGCGGATCATCCTCTCAGACCCGCTACAGATCGTCGCCTTGGTAGGCCTTTACCCCACCAACTAGCTAATCTGACTTAGGCTCATCTATTAGCGCAAGGTCCGAAGATCCCCTGCTTTCCCCCGTAGGGCGTATGCGGTATTAGCATTCCTTTCGGAATGTTGTCCCCCACTAATAGGCAGATTCCTAAGCATTACTCACCCGTCCGCCGCTAGGAAATGTAGCAAGCTACATCTCCCCGCTCGACTTGCATGTGTTAAGCCTGCCGCCAGCGTTCAATCTGAGCCATGATCAAACTCTTCAGTTAAAAATCATTAGTAGCTTATGGCTACAAATCTTGGCTCATCAATTTTCTGACAAATATTTCTCAAATAAACTTCAAGTAATTTTTACCATTCAATCAATGAAATATTTTCGATCGATCAATCAGTAAAAATCCACACAAGTTGTTCTTCATAATCTCTTAATGATCTTTCTAACACCTCGTCAGTGCTAGAAGCTGGACTCAATATACTCAACAACTCAGCACTTCGTGCTTCGTTCGTTTCCGTCTATCTCGTCGGTATGGGGTGCATTCTAGACCATTACGAAATCTTTGCAACCCCCAAATTCACTTATTTGAAACGGGCGTTGGTTTTTTCTACAAAATTTAAGAAAAACCGTATTTTTCATCTATTTTTTGATCATATTTATAATTTTTTCTCTTATTTCTTTCAATATGAGCCTTTCATTTCCAATCTTTAAAAGTCTTTTAAGCTTAAAATTTAAGCCTTAACATTTATTTTTTCTTTAGGATGAGTCTTATCTATCTTCTAGCAACATTTTCGGACTTAAAATCACTCTGTATTTCTTTCATCTCTGTGTTTTTGATAAATCATCTTTCTAAAGACGTAGTTCTTTTATATTTAATACGCGCCTAAGCTGAAAAACTGCCACATCGCTATAAAAGCACCTAATATTTAGCAAGAATGGAATGCTTAGTCTGTTTTTATTTCATTCGCGTAATAGCAAAGCCCTCTTCTATCTATACCATGGTCAAGATAATTCAAGACAGAGCTGAAATAACAGCCACGATAAAGCTTGATGATACGAAGCATCTGGATATAAGTAGAAAACGCAGTGCTATATACCTATAAAGCTGATGACCAGCTTTATTTAAAAGTCTATTGCACCTAACTTTTATGACAGCTCGTTATTTGTCTGCGAGAAACTGATTTTAAAAACTAAATTTTTGCCAATAAAAAAGGAAGAGATCTCTCCCAAAACCTCTTCCTCGGAGTTAGATCGTTATCTGATCCATAGATGTCATTATTATAGTTATCTTAAAAAAAGTCCCTTGGGGAAGAGACTTGAAAACTGTGGAGAGTTATTCTTATTGACCCTTCTAGCGATATTAAAAACATCGACTAGACGTTGAAATCTTATACACACTCATTTTAAATTGCAATATTTTTGGAAAAAATTAAGCATTGTTTTTATAAGGTTTTTTTTGAATTTACTTATTTGATTTTTTTATAAAGATTAAAAAAATAAAAAGCAGGCCGAAGCCTGCTTTTATATCAATAACTTAAAGCATATATATGCACTGACTTAGTCTGTAAAAGTGACTTTGGCAATGGCTTTTTTACCCGACTGGACAATTAAAGTGACATTTTCTTTAACAGAGAAACCCATATCGACCACGTTCCAATCAACTTTGACCGCACCACGACCCACGGCATCTTTTGCCGCTGCAGCATTTGGGTTTAAGCCCGCTACGCGAAGAATTGTTGCAATAAACAACTCGCCACCAAATTCTGCACGTGAAATTGTCACTTCTGGTGTCCCTTCGGGTAGTTCACCCTCAGTAATCAGGTTGCCTGCACCTTTATGTGCATTTTCTGCTGCTTCTGCACCATGGAAACGCTCTACCAACTCAAGGGCTAGAATTTTCTTCACTTCTTGTGGATTACGCCCTTCAGCAATTTCTTTTAGCAGGACTTTAATATCATCAACGGATTTAAAGCTGAGTAAATCGAAATAGCGTTCAATTAATGCATCTGGCATCGAAAGGACTTTCTGATACATCGCCCCTGGTGCATCAAATACCCCAATATAATTACCCAAAGACTTAGACATTTTGTTCACACCGTCTAAACCTTCAAGGATTGGCACTGTAATGCAGACTTGCGCTTCTTGATCATAACGACCTTGAAGTGTACGCCCCATCAATAAGTTAAAGGTTTGGTCCGTACCGCCTAACTCAACATCTGCCTCAAGGGCAATCGAGTCATAGCCTTGAACCAATGGATATAAAAATTCATGAATTGCAATCGGTTGATGGTTGTTATAACGCTTGGTGAAATCATCACGCTCAAGCATACGTGCAACCGTTTGCTGTGAGGCCAACTGAATTAAATCAGCCGCTGTCTTGGTTGCAAACCATTCTGAGTTAAAACGCACTTTAGTTTTGTTCGGATCAAGAATTTTAAACACCTGTTCTTGATACGTTTTTGCATTTTCAAGCACTTGCTCACGCGATAATGGTGGGCGTGTTGCACTTTTTCCAGTCGGGTCACCGATCATTGCGGTATAGTCCCCGATCAGGAAGGTCACGTCATGACCCAAATCTTGGAAAGTTTTCAGTTTATTAATTAAAACCGTATGCCCCAAGTGCAAGTCAGGCGCAGTCGGGTCAAAGCCCGCTTTAATTTTTAAAGGCCGATTTTCTTTTAATTTCTTCAGAAGATCTTCTTCAGAAATAATTTCATGCGTGCCTCGTTGAATGAGAGCAAGTTGTTCTTCAGCCGGCAGGAAATTTGACATCACAAAACCCAAACACATCAGTTATTCAATTTGTGCGATATACTAACACTTTTTCAGCACATTGCAGGCTTTAGAATAATCATGACAGCGATCTATATTGGGGTAATGACTGGCACCAGCATGGATGGTGTTGATATTGTTGCTGCTTCTTTTGATCCATTGCAGCTTCACGCCACCCTCACTCTTTCTTTCGACCCAGATTTACGCGATGAACTGATGGCACTCACTTTGCCCGGTGACAACGAAATCGACCGTATGGGCAAGGCAGATGTGGCTTTAGCAAAGATGATTGGCGAAGGCATCAATCAGCTGATTGAGCAAAGTCATTTAGATCGTAGTCAAATCAAGGCTGTTGGCTCACATGGACAAACCATTCGCCACCGCCCAGAGCATGGCTTTACCCTGCAAATTGGTGACCCAAACATCATCACTGAAATCACCCAAATTCCTGTGATTTCAGATTTTCGACGTCGTGATATGGCCGCAGGTGGACAAGGTGCCCCGCTGGTTCCTGCGTTTCACCAAGATATGTTCCAACATGAAAGCATTCATCGCGTCATCTTAAACCTAGGCGGCATCGCCAATGTCAGTATGTTGCCCGCAGGCCAACCTGATCAGGTCTACGGTTTTGATACAGGCCCAGCCAACATTTTAATGGACGCTTGGTGTGAACGTTTTACTGGACAGCCCTATGATGAAAATGGCAATTGGGCAGCCTACGGCCATCCGATTCGGAGCCTACTCGATCGGCTCCAAGCACATGAGTATTTTTCTAAAGAACCACCGAAAAGCACTGGCCGTGAAGACTTTAACCTCGAATGGTTAGATGAACAAATTGCCGACTGGCGCAATGACCTTGAATATGACGAGCTTGAAGATAGTCCTGAAAATGTTCAGGCCACCTTAATGAAGCTCACCACGCGCGCCATTAAAAAAGCCATCTATCGCTCCGATATGGATACCGGTGAAGTCTACGTCTGTGGTGGTGGTGCCTATAATTCACACCTTTTAGAACAATTACGTTGGCGCTTACGTAAGCACAATTGGTCTGTACAAACCACCTCCGCGATTGGCTTAGCCCCAACCTGGGTGGAAGCGACTGCCTTTGCTTGGTTGGCCATGCGCTTTATCCAACAACTCAGTGGCAACTTACCGACAGTGACAGGCGCGCAGGGTGATCGTATTCTCGGGACAATTACCGCGGTTTAAAAATCAAAGCGCTTCTGACCTTTTAGTCGCAACCTGAGCAAATCAAAAAGGCCAGTCAGGTGAATAACTGACTGGCTTTTTATCTCAACGATTTTTGCACTTTTAATATTAACGCATCATCAACTTAGCATTTTCCTGACGGAAGGCTTTTAAAATTTGCTGCCCCGCTCGTCCCGTCGGACTTAAACCTAAACGAATTTGCTCCTGACGAATCGCTTGGCGAGTTTTATCGCCGATCAAACCATCTACTGCGCCAATATCATAACCACGGTTCAGTAAGAACTGCTGAATTTCACGACGTTCAGAACGCGAAGTGCCTGCATCATCGGTTGGCCAAGTTGTACTAAACCCACCTTGCCCTTGTAAGCGGTCTGACAAATGCGCAATCGCTAATGCATAACTTTCTGCTGCGTTATAACTATAGATTGCATCAAAGTTTTTAAACACTAAAAATAGTGGACCATTTTCGCCAGCGGGCGCCATCAACCCCGCTTGCGAGCTAGAGGATAAATTACCTTGAATTAACGCTGAGCCATCTGCGCGTACCACACCATTTTGCATCCAGTAAGATAAGGACTTCTTATTACGACGACTTTCACCACTCAGAGAAATCGCTTGCGGATTTTTCACTTCAAATCCCCAAGGCTGCCCAGTTTGCCAACCGCGTTTTTTGAGGAAATTGGCTGTTGATGCTAAAGCATCTGTAGTACTCGACACCAAATCACGACGTCCATCACCATCAAAATCGACGGCTAGCTCCTCATACGTCGATGGCATAAACTGGGTATGGCCAAACGCACCTGCCCATGAGCCTTTCAGTTGTGGCTCCGTTAAATCGCCACGCTGTAAAATACGCATAGCGGCAAAAAACTCTCCACGGAAATAGCTTTGGCGGCGCCCTTCACAACTCAATGTGCCTAAAGCTTGTAATAATGGATATTTACCTGAAATATCGCCAAAATTACTTTCCACGCCCCACACGGCAACCACGGTCTCCGCAGGCACACCATATGCTGCCGCAACACGATTCAACACTTCACGATGCTGCGCCAATTTTTGCTGACCTACTGCAACACGCTCATCATCCACCAATCCTGACAAATAATCCCAAATCGGCGTGGAAAATTCAGGTTGGTAATTTAATTTTTCAATCACAGAATAATCAGGCGCTAAATTTTGCGTGTAGCGATCATAAGTAGACGCAGACACACCATTCACCATCGCTTGGCTTTTTAAATTGGCAATACAGCTTTGAAATGAGTTCTGAGGACTATAATCGGAAGTTGCGACATTTGAACTGCCTGTAACTTTTTGACCATTAATAATAAGCTCAGCATTCGCCTGAGTCGCCGCTAAAAAAAATGAACCTAAAAGAAAAGCAAAACGGTGCATAAAATCCCTAATGATTCTTTATCTCTGAATTATGCTTTTAACCTTAACACTTTCGATTTCACTTTTCTGAATCAAAACGTAAATGAATATTCATTCTGGTTTAAATTCAAAACCATCTTTTAAATTTAAAACCACTTATCCACAGCACCCCACATCTCAACTTTTGAATTCAAAAACAACCTCTAGTTCAGCAAGCACTTTAAATTCAATCATCTTGTTTTAAATTCATTTTATCCACATTTATATTTAATATTAATAATCAATAATATACAGAAATTCAAACATCAAAATCCAAGCTCAATATTTTTAAATTCAAAACTTTAAATTCATTCAGTAGTCTTTAAATTTATTGTTTTGAATTTAAATTCAAATAGCATCAGAACTTTGAATTTAAACACTCGATTTAAATTTAAAACTCACTTTTAAATTCAAAATTCTACTTCTATTTTTAAATTCAAAATAGACTTAAAAAGATATCCACAAACCCAAGTTGATAGAGATCTCTGCTGTTTCACTTTCTTTTAGGTGAAAACCAGTGTCACATTCAATTGTGGGCTCTGTTTTAAACGTGCTTCTCTGCACAAAACTCTCTTTATTTTGCTTTCAGTTTATTTTTCTATAGGCTGATTTTATCTAAACGGATAAAAAACACGCAATTTATTTTAATTTTGATCCGATTAACGGTCACTTTTTTCAAAGAGGCGCAATCATGCCTGAATGAATCCAAATAAAAAAGCGACCACTCTTGTGATCGCTTTTTTTAACAACAACTGAAGCTTTAGATGGTCATATCTTCGCTCAGTGCCAAGGGATTTGGTAAGATTTTAGCCAACTGACGACATAACGTCGTGAGTTGAGCGGTGTCATTCGGCATTAAAGTCAGGTGACCAATCTTACGACCTTCTCGTTCTTCCTTATTATAAAGATGTAGATGTACACCTTCTAAGGCCAAGACTTGTTCAGACTGTGGATATTCACCAATAATATTGATCATGACCGTAGGGCGAACCACTTCAGTTGAACCCAAGGGTAAGCCTGCGACTGCACGAATATGGTTTTCAAACTGAGAGCATACTGCGCCTTCAATCGACCAGTGTCCTGAATTATGCACACGTGGCGCCATTTCATTGGCATACAAACCTTTGTCTGTAACAAACAGTTCTAAGGTCAACACGCCAACATAATTCAAATGATTCAATAGGCGAGTGATGTAGTCTTGTGCAACGGGTTGTAAGTCCGCACTATTCGGTGCAGGAACAATCGAGTGCGACAAAATACCATGATGGTGATGGTTTTCAGCCAATGGCCACGTTTTCACATCGCCATTTTGACCACATACCGCAATGATTGAAACTTCACGCGAGAACGTCACAAAGCTTTCTGCAATTAAACTACCAGCAGGGCCTAATTCAGCCCATGCTTGTTCAATTTGCTGCTCAGAACGCAATACGAACTGACCTTTACCATCATAGCCACCTGTGGCTGTCTTCAGCACAATCGGTAAACCCAGCTCAGCAACCGCAGCGCTTAAACTTTCTAGGGAATCTACCGCTTTATAAGGCGCAACAGGAATCTCAAGCTCATCAAATAACGCTTTTTCAGACAAGCGATGCTGTGCAATGGCTAAAGCCTGACGCGGCGGATGCATATCTTTTTGCTTGGTCAAAACATCAACATCAGACAAAGGCGTATTTTCAAACTCAAGGCTGAAGACATCTGCACTGGCAATAAAGTCTTGTAAACCGTTTTCAGTTTTGCTTGAAATCACCGTTCCTAAAGCCGCTGAAGGGCAGTCTATACTCACATCAAAGAACGTACATTGAATATTCAGTGGCAAAGCCGCTTGCGCCATCATGCGACCTAGCTGCCCACCACCAAAAATACCGATGGTTTTATTCATGAGGAATGCCCCGTATTAAGCTTGACCTGGAATGTTGTTGCTTGCGACTTTGTCGGTTTGTGCAGCACGGAAATCGGCTACATTTTTTGCAATTTCAGGACGTGTCAGACCTAAAATTTGCGCTGCCATAATCGCGGCATTGGTTGCACCTGCTGGACCAATCGCCAAAGTACCCACTGCAATACCTGCTGGCATTTGCACAATCGATAACAGTGAATCGACACCGTTTAAAATCGAAGACTTCACTGGCACACCCAGTACAGGCAAATCAGTTTTCGCCGCACACATTCCTGGTAAATGCGCCGCACCGCCTGCACCCGCAATAATCACTTGGATACCACGGTCACGTGCTTGTTCAGCATATTCAAAAAGACGATCTGGCGTACGGTGCGCAGACACAACTTCCGCTTCAAATGGGACACCAAGTTGCTTAAGCATATTGGCAGTGTGTTCGAGAGTAGCCCAATCTGATTGAGAACCCATGATAATTCCAACGAGAGGAGTGTCTTGTGAAGCGGCCGCATTCATTGCAATGTTTCCAGAGATAGTTAAGAGAGATAAGAGAGATAAATCTCGACTAGCGCCAAGCTTTAATAAGAGCCCTGTATTATAGACTGATTTTTCAGCTCTCCAAAATTTAACCGTACAACTAAATGCAGATTTTTCTTGTTTTTTTATGGCGTAGCATAAAACTTAAATAAAAAGAGGACTGTAGCCTCACTTTTTGATTTATTGGCTGCGAAAGACAAAATACACACAACCAAATAAACACAGTCCTGCCCATAAATAATCGAGCTTAAAAGGCTGTTTAAATAAGAAAAGCATAAACGGTACAAAAACCAAGAGCGTCACTACTTCTTGGGTGATTTTCATTTCACCCATAGACCAGCCTTGCTGTGACAGCATACGGGTCGCAGGAATCATAAAACTATATTCCACCAACGCTATGAACCAGCTAAATAAAATGGCTTGCCAAAGCGGTACACCCGGCAAAAATTTTAAGTGTCCATACCATGCAAGTGTCATAAAACAGTTGGCAATAATCAATAAAATAAAGGGCAGGGACATGAAGCAAGATCGCCAAATTTAGGAGCATTTTATTCTACGTTTTTTGCTAGAAAATTCAGCAAATATTGCACTTTTCAGCCGACTTTTTTACAGAATAAAAGCGTTGTTCAAGCCGCAGAATAATTAAACGATTAGATACAAGAATCACTATCTTTTCGCTAAGCGCCTTGCTATGGTTGCTTTCACATCGAATTAATCACGACAACAGCACCAACAATACGTGATGTGTCTATAAAAGCAGTGGAGTGAGGCGGAATGCATCTGCATATTTTGGGTATTTGTGGCACCTTTATGGGGTCTTTAGCGCTTTTAGCACGTGATCTTGGCCACACAGTGACGGGTTCGGATCTAAACGTTTATCCTCCCATGTCGACCCAACTCGAAAATGCAGGCATTACCTTAATGCAAGGTTATGACCGCAGTCATTTACAACCTCATCCTGATTTGGTCATCGTCGGCAATGCGATGAAACGCGGGATTGATGCCGTTGAATACATGCTTAATGAAGGCTTGCCATATATTTCAGGCCCACAATTTTTGGCCGATCATGTGCTCCAAGGCAAACACGTACTTGGCGTAGCAGGAACCCATGGTAAAACCACCACCACCACCATGTTGGCTTGGGTGTTGGATCAGGCGGGTTTAGAGCCAGGTTTCCTGATAGGCGGTGTACCATTAGGTTTCTCTGAAAGTGCGCGTTTAGGTGCTGGTAAATACTTCTGTGTCGAAGCTGATGAATATGATTCTGCCTTTTTTGACAAACGTTCGAAGTTCGTGCATTACCACCCCAAAACAGCCATTTTAAATAACCTTGAATTTGACCATGCCGATATTTTTGATGATCTAGCAGCGATTCAAAAACAATTCCATCACTTGGTTCGCACCATTCCAAGTGAGGGTCGTATCATTGCTCCAATTACTGAAACCAATATTGATGAAGTTTTAGAACAGGGCTGTTGGACGCCTGTAGTTCGTACCTCTTTAGAGGCCCACGGCAAGTCTGAATTGTATGCCGAACAACTAAGTGCGGATGGTTCACACTTTAAAGTACTCCAACACGGCGTGGTGAAAGGCATCGTGCAATGGAACATGACAGGGCAGCACAGCGTAGCCAACGCTTTGGCGACTATCGCTGCGGCTGAACATGTTGGCGTAAGCATTGAAACAGCGTGCGAAGCACTGTCTAACTTTGGCGGCGTGAAGCGCCGTATGGAGCTTTTAGGCACGGTGCGTGGTGTTGAAGTGTATGATGACTTTGCCCATCACCCAACCGCAATTGATACTACGCTAGAAGGCGCACGTAAGCGTTTAGGCGAGCGTAAGTTGTGGGCAATTATTGAACCTCGTTCAAATACCATGCGCATGGGAAGCCATAAAGATGGACTCGCACACTCTGCACGTTTGGCCGATGAAGTGATTTGGTATCAACCAGAAGGTTTGGACTGGGACTTACAACCTGTCATTGCAGCTGCACCGAACAAGGCTGTGGTTGCACGTACATTAGATGACATTATCCATACCATCGTCAGTGATGCAGGCGAGGGTGATGCGGTAGTAATCATGTCCAATGGTGGCTTTGGTGGTTTACACCAAAAATTGATTAGCGCCTTGAACGCAGAATAAGCTATTCTCTCTTAGACAAAAAAAAACCGTAGTTCAATCTGCGGTTTTTTTACAAGCTTATTCAATTAAAACCAGACATCGTACCCGTATATTCAAAGTCTTTTAGTTTTGCCCAACCTTGAACCGTGTCTCCCAAGCGTTTGCTGAAATACATGATCGAAACCCACTGTTCTTGGCCATCATCATAGGTGCTATAAGCAGTGATATGGTCATTTTTAATCATAAACAGATCTTTGATTTTACAAGCATTGCTCGGTGCTGAATGAAAATACACTCTGGTTGGAGCAATCACTTTCATGCCCCAACGTGGAATGATCTGGACTTCTTTTTGTTCTGCCTTTTCCTCAAGTTTTACACAATCTTCAGCATGCAATAAAGGGGCAACTGAACAGAATAGGGCAATAGATAAAAGCGTCTTCATATACTTTAATTTCACCATCATTCAGCGCTGCAAAACACAAAATAGAACTGTAATGGCAGCTATATCGATCTCATTTAGCTTAACCTTTAGAATTGCGATGAATGGCGAACAATTAAGCCGCAACATCCTCAAAACTTTTCTCACGGCGAAACATCACATCGACATAAGAACAGGTCGGGATAATCTTCAGGTTTTTCTCACGCGAAAAATCAACCAGAGTATCCAACAGCAAACGCGCCACACCTTGACCTCGCAGTGAATCATCGACCCAAGTATGGTTGGCATCAATGGTTGTCTCGTCCCGCCAAATATAGCTAATTTCAGCAATGCGCTGACCGTCTGCATTATTTAAAAAAAACTCACCTTTTTGATCACGATCTACATGTTGAAATTGCATAGCACACTCATTGAATGGATTGATTTATCGTTCTCTATCTTAGTGGAATAAAACATCATGAATAGATGGATCTTTGTCGAATACCGATTTGGAAAACGGACACAAGGGTAAAATTTTCACGCCCTTATCACGGGCAAAGTTAACCAAAACATCCAATAACTGACGCCCCACATGTTGCCCACGGAGCAACTCACTGACCCAAGTGTGATCAATAATAAATTTATCATCCCCAGCCCAACTATAAGTCATTTCCGCCACACGCTCGTTTTCTTGCTCAACAAAAACTTCGCCTTTACTACCTGTTTCTTGATGTTGAATTTTCATTATTATTCCTCTTTGGTTTACTGTTTTTTTTTAGCTTGCCACAAATTGAAGTAAAATTTTGTCTCATTTATATTTCATCTACAATTTTCTTTAATATTTGCTCAAACCATAAAAATATGCGATGCTTAACTCACTTTTGGATCAAATCCAAAACCAAATTTATGTTGAACAAGGGGAGTAGCCTCCTCCAAACGTGAAAAATAAATGCCATGCATCACTTTCACGTGTCAGATTATCGTCATTACACTTTGCAAAAAGTCGGTATCTGAGCATTTTAGCGCACAAAATACATACGCTAAAATGTAGGCAAGACCTTGATCATGTTGTCACAGATATTTTATTTCATCTGGCAGCAGGTCAAGGTTTTTTTGTGGCCGATTGCTGGATGTGGAGGATTTCATGGAATCTATCGGCAATTTATGGCTATACATTGCTTTTTTCGGCATTGTTACCGTGATGCTACTAATCGACTTTTTAGGCTTTAAACAAAAAGAAGGTCAAGAAGTTAAAATCAAAACCGCCGCGTTATGGAGTATTGCGTGGGTTTCCGTCGCATCACTCTTTGGTGCAGGTCTCTGGCTGTATTTACAACAAACTGCAGGTGTTACTGTGGCCAATACAAAGGTCATGGAGTATTTTGCAGGTTATTTACTTGAAAAATCTTTAGCCGTTGACAACGTCTTTGTCTGGCTGATGATCTTTGCTGCTTTTGCCATCCCACCTGCATTACAACGCCAATTACTGCTTTACGGTGTCTTGGGTGCGATTATTCTACGTACCATCTTTATTTTTATTGGCGCGTGGTTCGTACAAGAGTTCTCATGGATTCTGTATATCTTCGGTGCGTTCTTGGTGTATACGGGCTTCAAATTCTTCAAAGGGCAAAACGAAGAAGAAACCAATATCGAAGATATGGCGATATTAAAATGGCTACGTAAACATATGCGGATTACCCCGCAACTGCATGGCAACAAGTTCTTTGTCCGTCAAAACGGGATGTTATGGGCAACGCCGCTGTTCTTGGTGTTGATTCTAGTTGAAGCGTCGGATGTGATTTTCGCGGTGGACTCCATTCCTGCAATTTTCGCGGTGACTTCTGATCCGTTTATTGTGTTGACTGCAAACTTAATGGCAATTTTGGGTCTACGTGCGATGTTCTTCTTGTTGTCTGGTGCAGCAACCAAGATGCATTATCTCCCGTATGGTTTAGGTATTATCTTGGTATTCATCGGCTTTAAGATGCTCATGCTGGATGTGTTCCACATGCCAATTTGGATTTCACTGGGCTTTATTGTGTTGGTGCTTACCATCACTGCAATCTTGTCGATTCGATACAGTAAGAAACATCATCAAACCACCCTCTAATGTTTAAAAAAAGCCTTCCTCTGGGAAGGCTTTTTTTATGACCAAATTTTAGTATGCACAAGACTTAATCCTATGATTTTCGGTGCAAATGCACTGTACTTTATGCAAACAGCTCCCTATGATAAGCGGGCTTAAAACCCTTGGTTTTACCTGTAAAAATAAAAGAACCTGAAGGTTGCTCATCCATGCGTACCAAAAAATTAACTCTTGTTGTAGTGCCAGTTTTACTCACGGCATGTAGCGGTTCTAAAACCCTACAACAGGATGTTTACAATAACCAATACAACTGCTACCAAGACTGGCATTTTGAACTGTGCGAACCTGCTAACGAAAATAGCGAATCGAGCTATAGTGGCTCTACTGGGGTTTATATCGGCCCACAATATTATAAAAATAACCGTAAAGTCCGTTACATGGGCCAAATCTTGAAAGCTCGCGGACGTCATTCGACGGGCACACCTAGAATCTCGACTCACGTTTTTAGCCATGCCAAATCCCAACCCATTCGTGGAGGCTTCGGCCGTGGCGGAGGCTCGTTCGGAGGTTAATACATGAAACGAGTTCTATTCCCTGAGCGTGCAAACTGGCAACAGGCGCATCAAGAGATCGGTTTTGACTACTACAACTTGCCGTCGCGGGATGGTTCAATGTATTGGTCAGAAGGGGTAGCTTATGAGTTTAGCCTCAAGCAAATTGAACAGCTTGAAGATGCCTCGAACGAATTACACCAAATGTGTCTTGAAGTGGCAGGGGATATGATTCAACGCGGTCATTATCCCGAATATTTTCAACTCCCCCCAGCAGCGATTCCTCTGATTGAGCATTCATGGAAAAACCAAGCGCCAATGCTGTATGGTCGTTTCGATTTTGCCTATGATGGTCAAGCCATCAAAATGCTGGAATACAATGCCGATACGCCAACGGGTTTACTCGAAGCCTCAGTTGCACAGTGGCATTGGATTGAACAGGTCGAAAATATTGCAAACCGTGATCAGTTCAACAGCATTCATGAAAAGCTCATTGAGCGCTGGAAACAGCTCTATCCTGCGCGAAGCCGTGTCCATTTCGTAGCCTGCCAAGAAGCAGGACGTGAAGATTGGGGCAATTTAGAATACCTCATGGATACTGCTTTTCAGGCAGGCTTAAATGTCAGCGAACTGTCGATGGAAAACATCGGTTGGAATGGCACAGCCTTTGTCGATTTGCATCAGCAAGAGATTCAGCATTTATTTAAGCTGTATCCGTGGGAATGGATTTGGGAAGAAAGTTTTTCACAATTTCTCAAACCTGAAACCGAATGGATTGAACCGTGTTGGAAAATGCTGCTCTCCAATAAAGCCCTATTGATCGAGCTATGGAAACGCTTTCCGAATCATCCATTGTTGTTAGAAACCCATGCTTATGATGCGCACGCCCACTACGCAGGGAAATGGGTGCGTAAGCCCATCTTAGCGCGCGAAGGCGCAAATATTCATATCCTACAAAACAATGTCGATTGCGGCGCAGCCTCAGGTAGTTTTTACTTCGATGACTACGACAAATATGGTTATGTCATGCAGCGCTGGGTAAAAACTCCGTTGCATGAAGGCATGCTGCCTACCTTGGGACTTTGGATGGTCGGAGATGAATGTGCGGGGATGTCACTGCGTGAAGATGTGTTTGATGTGATCGGCAATGATGCCCATTTTGCTGCGCATTATTTTGTGGAATAAAGTGGCGCTCTAAATCACCTATTTAAAATAGGTGTCCAAAGATTAATGCGGGTCTGTTCAGGCATTTTAGTAGGAGCACCATCACTTTTAGGTTATTCACGGCGGAGTCTTATCTTTTTTTAGTTCAATACTGGGAGCTTAGTTATTCTTTTGTTTCGCCAAATGAGAAGCGAAGCTTCGTAAGAAAAGCATTTGTCCTCCGCAAAATCTGTTCACTTTCTATAATTAAAAAAATTTGTGTTGCAAAAACAATCTATTCCAAACACTACGCAGGTTGCGGATGACGCTTCCGTGTATCAAATAATGTTTAAATTGAAAAAGAAAATGCCTGTCAAATCTAAAACTGACAGGCATACATTCGAAAACAATATTTTTTTCAAGCTTAAATGGTATGCGCTTTAACCCGCTTCATATAAGACACTAAACGCGTGAAAAACGAGATTTGCAGGAAGATGGTAAATAGCGAAATAGTCCATTCATACCAATCATCAAACGCCGTGCCTTCTAGATTAAAAGCAAAATAAAGGCCTAATAACACTGCACCAAACACAACACCAGCCACGGTGGTTTGTACCAAAATGGGAAAAGACAACGCTGTGATTCGACCTAGGAAATGCTCGCCATCATCGCCATCGTTGGCTTTATAAGCGCTTTGAATCCCGATAAACATAATCAATAAAGTCAGAAGCCCCTCTACACCAATCACTCGGACATCCCCATAGGGTGAATACATGCCGTAGTAATACACCACTGAAACCAGTAAGGCGGTGACTAAGTAATAATTTTTATAATGCTTTTTATCGAGGGTATTGCTAGATAATTCATGTGCTAATGCTTTGGTATTCCAAAAATACATGCCGGTCATTGTCTCTTATTTTATCAATGCCGACACTGTACTGACTCAGCATTTAAAGATAAAGACTTTCTCAACAAAATTTTGCGAATAGATTGAATCATTTAAGCTCAAAGCTTGTGCTTATACATTGCATAAAAAATCATGATCTTATCGATGGCACAGGTACATGTCTGGTCTTAAAACAGTTCAATTTTTTATAAAATACTGCTCCAGTCTTTCATTTAAAATCTAGCGTTCACAACACACATAAAAACTTCAGTAAATAGCCGTGAAAAAAATCTAGTTTACGGTACAATCAATCGAAAAAAAGTCAAAACGCAGGTTTAAAATGTCTTCTGTAGTTGCAACGACGGCGGTTCGCGGTCGCTTCCTAGATATTCAGAATACGGTTGCCCAAGCGCGTGAAATTCACGACCAAGTGCGTTACGTAGAAGATGGTTTACTGATTAGCCAAAATGGCAAAATCCAATGGTTTGGATCTTGGCAGGAGGGGCAGCAGTACCTTCCTGTTGGCGTCGAGGTTCAGCACTATCCTGAACAATTGATTGTGCCTGGTTTTATCGACACCCACATTCATTTTCCACAAACAGAAATGGTGGGGGCCTATGGTGAACAGCTACTCGAATGGCTCAATACCTATACCTTCCCAACTGAATTACAATTTTCAGATAAAGCCTATGCCGACCAGATTGCCCAATTCTTTGTGCAAGAACTGCTGAAAAATGGCACCACCACAGCCTTAGTCTTCTGTACTGTGCATACCGAATCAGTCGATGCACTATTTGAAGCAGCAGGGCAGCACCAGATGCGTCTGATCGCAGGTAAAGTCATGATGGACCGTCATGCGCCTGAAGATCTGTGCGACACACCTGACAGTGCTTATGCGGACTCTAAAGCACTGATTGAGAAATGACATGGCAAAGGCCGTAACTTGTATGCGATTACGCCACGTTTTGCTCCAACCTCAACACCAGAGCAACTGGCTAAAGCAGGGCAGCTCAAAGCTGAATACCCAGATGTGTATGTGCATACGCATTTAAGTGAAAATAAAAATGAAATCGCTTGGGTGAAAGACTTATTCCCTGAGCAGCAAGGTTATCTGGATGTTTATCATCACTTTGGCTTAACCGGTTCGCATTCGGTCTTTGCCCACTGCGTGCATTTAGAAGAGGCTGAGTGGGACTGCATGCATCAGACTGACTCTGCCATTGCTTTCTGTCCGACCTCCAACCTATTTTTAGGCAGTGGATTATTTCCATTGAATAAGACTTGGGACAAGCAGGTAAAAGTTGGGCTGGGTACAGACATTGGTGCAGGGACCTCTTTTAACCAACTACAAACCCTCAATGAAGCCTATAAAGTGCAGCAGCTTCAGGGCAATAAACTGTCCGCGTTTGAATCGCTCTACCACGCTACACTGGGCGGTGCCAAAGCACTGAGCTTGGATGATAAACTCGGTAACTTTAATTTGGGCAAAGAAGCCGACTTTGTAGTGCTCGACCTCAAAGCAACCGCGCTGCAAGCATTACGTCAGCAACGTGCAAAAGGGATTGAAGACGCGTTATTTGCCCTAATGACCATGGGTGATGACCGTAATATTCATGCGACTTATATTTTTGGTCAGAAAGCCTATGTGCAAAACTAAGTAGCAAATAGCGAAAATTTAAGCAGCTAATCGAGTTTTGAAACAACTTTGATTTTCGCCTCTAAGCCAAGCTGCATCCCGTCTGCAATGAAATGATTACATTTTCAGCGGGCAAAAGGGGGTGCATCTCGTTTAGAGATATATTAAAATTAATGCATATATAGAGGTGTTGCAGGTCAACGCCTTTTTTATTTTTGATTTTTTTTAATTTTAGGTATCTACCCATGACCGTTCAAATGAGCGTAATGATTTCTACTGAAGAGATTCAAGCGAAAGTAAAAGAGCTTGGTGCACAAATCGATGCGCATTATGCAAACAGTGATAAGGAACTCGTACTGATTGGTTTATTACGTGGTTCAGTCATTTTCATGGCAGACTTATGTCGTACCATTTCAAAACCCCATGAACTCGACTTCATGACGGTTTCGAGCTACGGCGGCGGTACGGTATCTTCACGTGATGTAAAAATTTTAAAAGATTTAGACGGTGAAATTCGCGGTAAAGATGTTTTAGTCATTGAAGACATCATCGACTCAGGCAACACCTTGAGCAAAGTATTAGAAATTTTAGAAACACGCTCTCCCAACTCAATTGAACTATGTACCTTAGTCAGCAAACCTTCACGCCGTGAAATTGAACTCGATGTGAAGTTTTTAGGCTTTAATGTCGAAGATCGATTCATTGTGGGTTATGGCTTAGACTACGACCAAAAGTACCGTCATTTGCCATTTATTGGTGAAATTGGTCTTTAAGAGCAATCGACAAAAAAGTGGCCGAAGGCCACTTTTTTTATTTTTACTGTTAGCTAAGTACATAAAACATACAGTTTTTAGCAGATTCGCTCTACTGCACAGCAGCATTATGCCCGATGATATTTTTGCACATGATGTAAAAACAAAGACATGATAAAAAAAGGAGCTGGCTCATGTGGTCACTTATTGTTGCAATCGTGATTGGTTTTATTGCAGGTCTCATCGCACGTGCTGTCCATCCTGGTGATGACAAAGCGGGATTTATTGTCACCACTTTACTGGGGATTGCAGGTTCTCTCGTAGCCACTTATGGTGGTCGTTTACTTGGTCTCTATAGTGAAGGCTCTGCCGCAGGGTTTATTGCGTCAGTTATTGGAGCCATTGTTATTTTATTCATCTACAACATGGTCACCAAAAAAACCTAAACTCAGCCATTAAAAAAGCACCGTTTCAGGTGCTTTTTATCTGTATCTTTGAACTCTTATAAGCCCAGTTCACGCCACATATTTTCAATAGTGGTTGAAGGCACAGCGCCATTCACCTTAAAGCCATTTGAGAAAATAACCACGGGCGTCCCTTGTAAACCCAGACTACGACCAAGTTGAATGTTGCGCTCAATTGGATTGGCACACGGTTTTTTCGACGTTGGCTGAGTCCCTTTTGCAATCAAATTTTTCCATGCGAGGGCAGGGTCTGCTTCACAAAACACTTGTTTCGACGGTGCAATCGATTGCGCCTTAATGGCATAAATAAAGGTATAGATGGTCACATCATTCAGTTTATTCAGCTCAGCCTCTAACTGCTTACAGTAAGGACAGTTTGGGTCTGAAAAAACCGCCAATTGGCGTTTGCCGTTGCCTTTAACGCTTTTAATGGCATCTTTTAGCGGCAGCTTGTTCCAATCAAGCGAGTTTTGTTGCACATATAAGGCAGCACTTAAATTTTTCTGATCTTTTAAACGTACCATCGAACCTGCAATCACATGCTCAGCCGCTTCGCCTAAATACACAATTTCGCCATCTAAAGATCCGCTATAAATGCCCGACATTTCTGTTTTTTGAATATTTTGAACATTAATATTTGGATAATTCTTTTTTAAGTTAGCTTGAACACTTTCTACACTGGCCATACTCATGCTTGCAATTGCACTTGTGAGTAGTGCCAAACCCAGTTTTTTTATCATCACTTTTTGCTCTTTCAATCGGAGAACCACGGCGCTAGTGTAGAGCGTATTATTCAAGCATTGAATCATTTTTTCCACGGCTTTACCGAAACCCAACACGCCTTGCTTATGAACTGGCCAAAGTTTCACGTGGAACAGTTAGAGCCTTGCTATTAATTTCCACCGAGACATGAACAATTTCCTCATGAACCGAGAGCATTGCCCGCACGCGATCCGCAGTTAAGTCTACCGTTGTTTCTAAAGCCAAAATACAGGAAAACTTACCTTTACCTACTTTCCAAACATGTAAATCGGTCAAGGTCGTATGCGGTAGTTCTGCCACCACCTCTCGAATTTCATCCACCACATGATGATCCATTTCAGCATCTAACAAGGTTTTTCCCGTTTCTTGCATTAAGCTCAATGCCCATTTGGCTACCAGTATTGAACCTACGATCCCAAGAGCAGCATCGAGAAAATCCCAGCCCAAATATTTACCAAAAATCAGTGCGATAATGGCAAAAATGGAAGTCACGGCATCCGCTACCACATGCATAAATGCAGCTTTCTGATTTAAATCATGATGATGGCTATGTACTTCTACTGCATGATCATGAGCGTGATGGTGATGGTGATGGTGATGGTGATGGTGATGGTGATGGTGATGGTGACCATCGTGCAGCAACCATGCACAGACTAAATTCACCAATAAGCCTAAAATCGCAATTGGAATCGCTTCGTTATAATGAATTTGTACAGGCGAAAAAAGGCGTTGAATTGAATGAAAAGCCATAAAACCCGCCACCACCATCAGCAAAATAGCACTGCTGTAGCCTGCAAGAATTTCAATTTTCCATGTGCCGAAACTAAAGCGCTGATCATAGGCATAATGCCGCGCAGCACGATAGGCAAAATAAGCCAAACCCAGTGCCAACATATGCGAACTCATATGCCAACCATCTGCCAGCAAAGCCATTGATTGGAAAATCCATCCACCAATCACTTCTAATAACATCATGACTGCCGTTAAAATGGTCGCCATTAAAATCCGTTTTTGTGCCAGTGGATTACCGTCATCAAAATGATGCTTATGCTGACGCGATGGGGTATTTTGCATTTTAAATCATTTACCAATATACTCCCCCTTAGTATATTTATTTTTGGAGCAATGTGTTGAGTCATTTGCATGAAGATAAAAAAATTTTAAACCGTGTGAAACGCTTACAAGGACAGGTCAAAGCCGTTGAACTCTCGATCACACATCCCGATGCCAATTGTATCGACGTTTTACAACAAGTCGCTGCTATTAAAGGCGCGGTCAATGGGCTGATGAATGAACTCGTTGAAGCACACTTACGCCATCATGTATTAGCACAAGCTGAACAGGTCAATGAAGAGGAGTTGGCTGAGTTCTTAAAACTGCTGAAACGCTATGGCTAAGTTTTATTGCGTTCTTTTTCAAGTTTCTAGTTGACCATTTTTTCCACAAACCGATACACTGTTGCTCTCTATCCTTTTTCTCTTGGGCATCAAAATATTCTTGTTTTGACCGAGAGAGCCGCATGGCATTTGCATGACAACAACCACTTCTTGGCGTCCATTTTGTATGGTCAGCCTCGCCTTAATGATGGGAACGATGGGGACTGCCTTAGCCAGTCCACTTTACCCGCTGTATCAAGCCTTATGGCATCTGGTGCCGAGTCAGATCACCTATATTTTTGTGGCTTATATGTTTGGTTGTCTCGCTACTTTACTGTTTCTTGGCCGGACCAGTAATAGCATTGGCTATTTACGCACCTTACAAATAGGGTTGGTGTTTATTAGCATAGGGTTGGTGATTTCCGCTTATGCTTCTGATGCTCTCATCTTATCTTTGGGGCGCTTTATTATTGGTATTGCATCTGGTTTGATGACCACTTCGGCCTTACTGGGACTGATGTATACCGTGCCCAAAAGCCATCAACAGATTGCGCCGCAGCTCAGTTCGATTATTACCGCAGTAGGTTTTGGCTTAGGCCCGCTGATTGGTGGCCTGATAGCTCAATTTTCAGAATATCCGTTGGTCAGTCCTTATCTACCCGTTATTCTTGGCGCTGTACTGTGTTTCTTTGGTTTATTTTGGGTTCAATCTCCCACGTTTACCTCACAGCCCTTTAGTATTGCCCCAAAGCTACTCCGACCAGAAGTGCAATATCATCAGTTGTTTTTGATCGTTGGATTTACCGCATTTAGTGCCTTTGCCGCGTTTAGTTTATTTGCATCCTTATCACCTTCATTTGTGCGGGATATTTTGCCATGGCACGGCCCTCTCATTAGCGGTTCAGCCATTACCAGTATTCTCATTGTCTCTGCCGTGGTGCAGTATTTTGCCAGAAGTATTCCTGCTTATAAGTGCCTCAACTATGGCTTAATTACCTTGATTGCAAGCTTAGGCATTTTGGCGCTGTGTATGCTATTTCAACTGAGTGCATTTTTCTTTATCAGTGATTTTCTCGTTGGTGTCGGACATGGCCTGACCTTGATTGGTTCCTTTGGTCTCATTCATGCCATGACCAGCTTAGAGAATCGTGCTGCGGTGATGTCGACTTATCTTTTTATTGGTTATTTGGGTACGATTGTGCCTATTGTAGCTGTGGGTTATCTGGCAGATCACTTTGGATTAAGTTTCGGGGTCATTAGCTTTTGCATTGCCATCGCTTTATTGTGTGTTTATCTGTGGTTTGCGCATAAAAGCAGTATACGTCTGATTTAAATATCAAAAACCCTGTGATCAGGGCTTTTGATATTTAGCGATGTTATTTTCCAATACAGAATGTAATTCAAATTATATTTTTAATATAAATTAATAACTTATGAATTTAATTAAAACCTAGTGACTAATAGGTGACTGATTATGTCATCACTAGGCACTTTTTTGGCTTCCTCTTTTTGGTGGAGCGCAAAAACTAAATATTCGATCTGCTCCCCTTATTGGTGGCTCAGATTTAGAATCTTACCCACTGTGAGTTGGTATGTTGCAGGCTTTCCCATAAGATCGGGCATGTTGAACATAGTTACTTTGAGTCAGTCAGTTATTTAGTGAGTGACTTTGAGGTACTCACTAACTATCTTTGAGTTGGTCACTTGCATGGGTTTCGGTGATTACCGAAACGATAACGTAATCCTAAATTAACTTAGTCGTCCAAGTGGTTGATTAAGTAGCTAGGTTGTTTAGATGCGCTCAAATTTGAGCATATCCCCCAATGGGGGTAGTCCTATGTTCAGGCTATTTGCAGAAGTAAACCGCCCGAATAATCACGCTGTAATTCTATTGGGATTTTAAGCCTTAAAACCACATTTCCGCACATCCCTCGTGCGCGTGTTTGTTGACTGAGTGACTTTAAGGTACTCACTTGGTCGCATTTGAAATGCTCCCAAGTTTGGATATATCCCCCAATGGGGTAAATGTTTCCGATCCGTCCACTATTGGCGGTTGTACCTGATCCGCTACTACACTTTAAATGTAATTAAGAGATGCCCTCAAAGTTGGGGTTATCTTTGTGAGTGACCGATAGTCACGTGCAAAACTCACTTTTGAGGTCTGTCCATATTTGGACGCCCCCACTCAACGCAATTTTTCGCTCAGTGAATGCCGTTGCTCACTTTTGAGCATGGGCATAGCGATAGCGGAAATCTGCTATCGGTATCGGTACAGGAAATCCTGTATCGGGGTGGTCATCTTGACCATACCCACACTGTGTGACTGTACGAAAGTTTCGTAGTTCATTAACCAACGCAATTTTCCGCTGGTCTACTATAGAAAACTTCAGTCTTTCGGACTGCTTTGAAAAAAATTAAACTTAGTATTCAAAACGGCGTACCTGTTGACATTTGTTGACATTTAAAACGCTGCGTTTGTTAAGAAATGATAAGGTTCGGACTTATCAAAACCCATGGTTATAGACCGCGTAAATCCTAAGTAATCCTAAGGTCACAACCTGACATTCACCTAATGCCCATCCGATTTAAATAGACAATAAACATTTGCAGCCGTTCCTGCTCTCTTTTTTCCAGCTCTCGTACAAGTGCGGCAAATTTTCTGTAGTGCATGTTTTTAGGCTTTTGATATATCGGCCACTCCCTAAGGTCCTGTGACCATTGCAAGCGACTCCTTAGCTGTCTGACACGTAGTAGAGGTATATCTGACTTACTCCATTGTTGTGACATGTAATTGAGTTGCTGGCATTGTCTGCAAGCGTACGTACTGCATCTAAAATATAGTTTGGTACAGCGTTTACCGCATGAGCATAAAAACCAAAATCTTACACCGCCGTAGTTGCAAGGTGAATGAGTTAAGCTCAGGTTAAAACTACCGTAGTCGTTGCTTGCTGTGATGCTGATATTTTTATATTTTTTCAGGTGGTCAGTACTGAATAAACTTTTTAGATTAAGCTGCTTAATGCTTATAAAACCATAATTCTCTACGCTACCTTTCGACATAAAGCACACTAATTTCCCTAATTATTTAGGCTTTAAAATAATGATATTGATTGCATCTGCTTTAACATTATTTTAACTTTTTAACTCAAACGGAATTTTTTGCTGGTGCGGTTTTTTTATGCAGCAACAGTATATTTTTGATGTAGCAACAGCATATTTTTTATGCAGCAACAGTATATTTTTGATGTTGTAACATGTCTAAGTATATAAAAAAATCAAAAGTATGGACATGGAGTATATGGTCATAATTTTGGGGCCTATTCATAAAAATTGAAATACAAACCTGACATTTGAACCCAATAAACCCCACTTTAGAACCTCATAAAACCAGACACTAGGTATAATGGATCTAGGAAATAATAAGCAGATGATGGCAGGTATGAACAGATGATTATTGATTTTGATGGTTCAATGTTAGATCCGAATATTGTTATTGCTGTTGCCTGTCTAAAGCTTAATGCCTACAAGCTGTTTCCATCAGATCCAAAAGTAAGAGAAGCATATTTTTCTAAAAATCTTCTTAAATTTTTAAATGAGCAAAATCTTTCTACAAATATTAATCAACAAGAATTAATGAAATATGTGTTAGAGACAAATATCCCAAATAATTGGAAAGCTATTCATAGTGGTGGATATGCGGCTGGATCAATGTTTATTCATCTTTTAGCCATGGCTGCACAAGGGGAAAAGCCAGTAATAGAAAAAGCAAAGTACATGTTCCAAGAGTGGAATATGAAGAAGGACAGAGATAGCTTAAAACAGTACAAGAGCAAAGGGTCTTTAAAGTCCATGCAGAATGCTTGGGGAGAATATAAAAAAGTCGCTCATCTTTGGGCCTCAGATATCCTTTGGCTCGAAGATGAAATAACTATTCTTAATGTTAATGAAGAAGACCCAGCAGTTAAAAATAATAATTTAACAGCTACTCAGATTTTTGATCAGGATAGTCGCCTCTTTGTGGCACATATCAAAGCTATGGAAAATGACTATGAGAAATTAAATCTGGGTATTGATTTTATTCGTTTACCGCACTTTGAAGTTGGCTTTGTCGTAACAGGTATGAGTACAAAATGGACGGAAGAAAATAAACATATTTTTTCTAAGTACACCTTTATTTCAACAAAAAAATCCATATAAAACAAATAGCTGATAATGGCAAAAATAACTTTCCATTTTTTAAAAAATAATTATGTGAATAATGGGATGTACCGCTTTAAACGAAGCCACAAAAAGGTACACTCCAGTGTTAATCAAAAAATCAGAAACATGCTCCCGACTAAGCTTAAGTGTTGACGGCTTACGAAAACTCCAATTAAAAGACCCTACCTTTCCAAAGCAAATTAAATTAGGCGACTCTAAACAATCGCCAGTGTTTTTTTGTGTTGAGGAGCTGGAACAATGGTTAAAAACTAAAAAAGAACAACGTAATACAGGGGTATCAGCATGAAAAATACCTCTTGTAGCAAATGGCTAGTTTTTGAAGCCCCGAATTCACAACCTAATGCACGATTCAAAATTAAGCCCTTAAACAATCCAGAATATTCATTGGCTATGGTTAATTTAACCCTTGTAAGCCGAGACCTCTCAGCCGTCGACTTCTTTAACCAATTCGCAGAGATAGTCAGTCATCACCTGGTTACAGACTGGGAGAACATCTCCTTTAAAGAGAATGATGAAGTGGTAGAGGTAAATTATTCGCCTGAGAATGCTTTGAAGCTATTTCTTATGGGGAATTTGGGCTTAGAAATTCTTAGTTGGGTCGTTACTTCAGCATTTAGCCTGAACTCAGAAATGGGTGAGGGGGTCTAAATGATTCAAGAATCTGTATTAAGAATCGTAATCGACTCTAGAGGCGCTGAAAAAACAGCACAAAGGGTCAGACAAGAGCTGCAAGGCATCACCACACATGGTGAATATGCCACTAAGTCAATGGATGCAGTGTCAGTCGGGATTCGTCAGCTTGTAGGACAGATGGCTGGTATTGTGACGGTGGGTGCAGCTATCAATAAGATGGATGCCTACACAGGGCTGCAAAACCGCTTAAAGCTTGTAACCGATTCGCAGGCTGAACTGAACACAGCAATGAATGATACATTTGCTATCGCTCAAAAAACAGCATCTTCTTGGGATTCAGTTGCCATGGTTTATCAGCGTTTTGCGGATAACGCAGATCGTCTTGGTATCAGCATGAAGCAAACAGCAGCATTAACCGAAACCGTATCAAAGGCTATTTCTGTGTCGGGTGGTAGTGCAGCAAGCGCAGAAGCTGCATTAATTCAATTTGGTCAGGCGTTAGCATCGGGTGTATTGCGTGGCGAAGAATTTAACTCAATTGCAGAACAGGCACCTGGCTTATTAAAAGCAATCGCAATGGGAATGGATACCAATGTTGGCTCGCTTCGAGCAATGGCGGCTGAGGGTAAAATTACAGGTGATGAGCTTGTTAAGGCACTAAGCAAAGCCAAGCCATATATTGATGACCTGTTCAATAAAACAGATTTTACAATTGCACAGTCATTTACGCAGTTATCAAATGAGATTACTAAATTTGTCGGTGCAGCAGGTGCGGGGAGTGGCGCAGCAGCAGGATTGTCAGCCGCAATCAGTGGGCTTGCTGAAAATCTAGGCACAATTGCCAATATTGCTGTAGTAGGTGGCGTGGCGTTACTAACCAAGACTATTATTGCGCAAACAGTAGCAATTTACGGCTCGATCACTGGGGTGATGGCTCGACGAGCAGCGGATTTGGCAGCACTAGAATCTCAAGCTCAATTGGCTGGTCTTGAGGTGCAGCGCACAAGGCAAGTGGCGGCCTTAGCAGCGCAAGAAGTTCACTTGGCTCGCTTAGAACTAAACTCCGCACTCACACGCGCAGAACGTGCAGCAGCAACTATGCGCCTAACTCAGGCGGAAATCGCGCTTTCTTTGGCTCAGAAGCAAAAAACCGCAGCAACTATTGCTGACACCGCAGCTCAGAACGCAAACAACGCAGCACGCTCACGTGGCGCTGCATTATTTGCCATGGTTGGTGGTTGGACGGGTGTTCTTACAGTTGGTGTGGCCGCACTCGCTGCTGGCTATATGTACTTAAAAAGCCGCACAGCCGAGGCGAATGCAAAACTTGAAGAGCAGGGTAAAATTGCGCAAGAAACAGATGCAGAACTTAGAAAGCTATCAGGCAATGATAAGATTTCAGCAGTCCGTGATTTAACAGCAGCGTTTAATGCGCAAAATGAAACCTTAGCAAAATCTAAAGAATCAGTAGATGCGGTACTGTTTTCTATCCGAGCGGTATCTGTGGAGAATGAAGCTGCTCGAAAAGTAACTGAAGACGCTCGCAATGGTGTGATTAGTTATGACGAGGCTATAAAACGACTTAATCAAATGGATATACCAACGGATCTGTATGACCAACTGAAGAAACAAGTTTTTCAGTATAACGAGAACGCAGAAAAAGCAGGAGAGTCGCAGCGAGCGCTTGCCGCACTGGGTAAAGTGGTGCAATTGGCTGGGAACCTGTTTCAAAACTCAGCGGTTCAGGTTGCAAAAAACACTGATGAGCTAAATAAGAGTGAAACCGCAGCGAACGCAGCAGCAGATGCACAGTCTAAGTATATTTCAAACCTACAGAAGGGTGCCGCGCAGACCATTATGACCAACAAGCTAATTGCTAAAGGTTGGGAAATTGAGCGTGCAAAAATGGCATCACAAGCGGCTTTTGAGAATGGAGGGAAGGTTTCGGCAAAAGATATTCAGATTATTGACATGAATATTGCTGCAAATAAAAAACTACAAGCCTCTGAGGATGCAATTGCTAATGCTAAAAGAGGATCATCTAAGGCATCGAGAGCAGCTTTATCACAGCAAAAGAAAGATGCTAAAGAAGCAAATCGCGTAGATGAGGAGCAACGTAATCTTAGAGAGCAATACATTTATGCTTATGCTGATAGAGAGAAGCAGATTGAGTTGAATTTAGCTAAAGAAATTGCAGAAATTCAAAAGGCAAATTTCGCTAATCCTGAGCCATACCTAGAGGCAGCAAATAAGCGCGCTTATTATGAAAAGCAAATCTATTTATCTCAATTGCAGTTTGAAATTAATGAGTTCCAAATGAGCGAGGAGCAAAAGCTCAAATACTCTTACGACATAAAGAACTTACAACTTCATCAAAATTCAGAAATAACCAAGGAAAGCAAAGAGATTGCTATTAATGCACTCGAGGAGCAATACAACCAAGAGCTCAGCTACATCAAACTCGCCAAAGAACAGCGCATCTTTCAAGTTGAGCAAACGATGTATAGTGAAATGGAATTAATCCAAAAGCGCTATGCATTTGAATTGCAAGAGATAGCGAAAGTTCAAGATGCTGATGAGCGATCAAGATTATTAAATGCCGCCTCTTTTAATAAAAAGGAATCCGAGAATGATTTAACAAAATCATTAACTAGTGACTATATGAATGTTATGGGTTTTGAGGAAAACCCATTAATTCAGCAATTTGAGGTTCTGAATAAATTACGTGAAAACGACTTGATTAATGAGGAAGCGTATCAAAATGCAAAACTGGAGCTTCAGGCTAAGTCTACAGCTGGATATATGGAGGGGATGCTAGGTGGTTTTGCCTCACTGGTTGATGAGAACTCTAAAACCTATGCGGTACTGTTTGCTGCTCAAAAGGCTTTCGCAGTTGCCCAAGCGATGTTAAACATTCCAGCGGCATACTCTAAAGCCTATGATGCTGTAGTCGGTACTCCGTATATCGGCCCATATATCGCTCCTGCGGTTGGTGCAGCAGCAGCAGCCTTACAGGTTGCTCAGGCCGCAAGTATTAAATCTACCAACATGTCAGGCTTCAAATCAGGTGGCTACACCGGCAACATTGGCTTAAATCAAGAAGCAGGTGTGGTTCATGGCCAAGAGTATGTGTTGAATGCTGAAGCAACTCGTCGTGTCGGTGTTGATACCTTAAACGCCATCAACAACGGTGGAACTATTCAAGCTGAGAAGCAGGCTCAGGCGAGTGCTAAATCACAGCAATCTTCATCAAATGGCATGCAGGGTCTTACGATTATCAATCAAATTGAACAGGATGATTTGGTTGGTGGTTATTTTAGAAAGCCTGCTGCTGGGCAGTTAATTTTAAACCTCATCAAGGCAAATCCTTCTGAGTTTAAGCGCGCCATGGGTGTCTAAACTTAAAGTGTTTGCATTGTTCAATTCTTTTATGATTACTTATCATTTTATTTGAAATTTGGTGTTTGTATGAGTGAATTAATTGAATTTCCAAAAAGCATTAGTTTGGAGGAGAGTAAGGGATGGGAAGCTGTATGTGAAGCTGCAAAAAGGGATTTTACAAGTACAGGGTTTCCTCATCTTGCGGAAGACTTTCTCATAGAATTCCGCCCATTTTATGAAGAGCTCTTAGTTGATCTAAAATCACCAGTGATTACTGAGGAAACAGAACAGCATATAATTTGGAAATCTCAATTGGATTCAATGGTCCTTGATTTGCAACATTTCTTTGGAAGGTTGGTGAGAGATAGGTACTTAAGAGAGCTCGAAATATTCTGCAAAAAAAATCTATCCTGAGAAAGCCGCCTATTAAGGCGGTTTTTTATGCCTAACTTTTGGGAACATTATGAAAATCCAAACTACACTTTTTGGTGAATTGGTTTTGTTGGACCAGTGCACGCTTGTGGGGTCGTCTGAAAGTCTAGGTTTTCAAACTTACGTCAACAGTTCACATAATGGCACTGAGAAACGAAAAGCTTTACGTGAAACCGCATCTCAAGTTTTGAATATTGATTATGTGGTGGCACGTCAGGCTTTGGCGCAGAACTTCAATGTGTTGTGGGGCGGTTTACGTAAACTGTGGGCCATTCCTGTTGATGTAGAGTGGCAGCGGATTAGTGGTGTGGATGGTGATTTTATTGAATGTGAAACTTCAATTTACGATTACCGAAACGATTCCTTAGCATTGCTTAAGCATAAGGACGGTCTAACCGTTGTTGAAATCAAAGAGGTGCTAGCCAATGGTCTTAAACTTTATGAACCGTTCACCTTGCAGAGCTTCACAATACGCCCACTTCGAGTGGGCTTTATTTTGGGTGATGTATCGGCACCCATCAATGCGGTTTATGCTCAACCGAGCCTTCTATTTCAGGTGATGGATGCACCGTATCTTCAAGCACCAGTACCCACACAGTTTCTTGGACATGACATTTACTTCAAGCGCTTATTGCTTGAGGGAGATGCGTTAAATGTCACCGTACTTCAGCACCAGACTGTGGTGGATTTTGGTTTAGGGCTGATTGATCAGCATAGCAACTGGCTACATGCCCGTTACGGCAAACCGATGCGATCAGTGATGAAAGGTCAGCAAGCCTTGTTTGAATATCGACAGTTTCTATTTCGCCGACTGGGACAATATCGCGCATTTTGGTTGCCAACATTTGAGCGCAATTTTTATGTCAAAAGTACTGGGACGATTTCAACTGTGATTGACGTTGAGTTGAACCAGTACCAGGAATATGCCTCGAATCGAAAGCATATCGCCATTCAAGACAAGTCAGGCAATTGGACTGCACATAGCATTTCAAATGCAGTGCAAACCAGTAACACACTGAGACTCACCATTACACCGGCACTCAATAAAGCCGCTGTGGATATTCGAATGATTAGCTATTTAGGTCTTCATCGACTCAATAATGATTCAGTGGATATTCAATATAAAGGTGCTGGCATCACTGAGTCTTCAGTTGCCATTTTGGAAATTGAACCATGATGAAATTTTTTACTCGATTGCTCGGTAATGGGCAGTCGACCATTGCCAAGCGAGAGCTCTATCTCTTCCAAACGGGCAATGTACAACGAGCGTATACCAACGGAGATGCCTTTATTGAGCATGCAGGTGTGGTGTATGAGCCGCACGTGATTAAACGTGGTTCGCACAAGTCTGGACGAGACTTAGAGAAGCAAACCATGGAGATAGAGTTTTCATTGCTTTCGGTGTTTGCACAGAACCTTTCACGTTCTGAACTTGAAGAAATCACCACAGTTCAAATGTTCAGTTATGAAGGGGTTGAGTTTAGACAGTTTTGGTCAGGTCGATTGACTAAAGTCAAACCGCATGATGAAGGCATTAAACTTCAATTTGAAACGGAATACACCAAGGTGGGGCGTAATGCTGTTACTCGAAAGATTCAAGCCACATGCCCTTATCGATTGTTTGATCAAGATTGTCGTTTGGCCAAGGCAAATTATGCGGTGAAGACCACTATTAAAAGCGTGGATAAACTGAACATGGAGCTACGCGGCCTAGAAGCCTATGCCGATAATTACTTTCTGATTGGCATGATTGAAGATCCAAGCGGGGTGTTGATTACCATTGATACCAGCAAGGGCAATCAGCTTGTTTTAAAGCGTCGCTTTGATTCGTTTAGCAACATTGCACTGAGCGATGCTGAATACACAGCATTGATGGATGATATTGCCTTAAAAACTCAAGCATTGGCAGATGCTCAAGCTGCATTGATGCTTAAACAAACAGCCTATGATCAAGCGCTTGAGGCGTTGAATAATGCAGCACCAGAAGATCCAAATTATCAGGACTTGGTCGATGCGCTTGCACTGGCTGAAACTGAAAAAAATGCAGCAGCTGATGCAATCCCGATTGCTGAAGCTGAACTTCGCTCCGCTGAAGAGGCGGTGCCTTATGTGACGCTTTATCCTGGGTGCTTAAAAACACCGGATGCATGTAAGGCCTATTCCAATCTGCCAAATTATGGCGGTTTTCCTTTTGTTCCGGGTGATAACCCGTTAGTCCGACAGGTGGTGTGATATGTGGGTACAAGTCATCTGGGCCGTTGTGGTCACAATTGTATCGGTTGCTGTGTCTTTAATGATGGCTCGGAGCCAAAAAAACAGGACAGTGGCTGGTGAGGTTGAAGCACCCAGCGTTGAATATGGGACACCAATCAAGGTGGTACTCGGTTCACGGGATGTCGCGCCAACCTATACCTATTTTGGTGATCAAAAGGCGGTTGCACTGAAAAAATGAAAATTTATATTCGACAT
>Ga0115845_100007_pt1 | contig 33682 bp, 19 predicted proteins | sample InSIn1SAF170_2_FD_83859 | JGI IMG/M metagenome (GOLD analysis project Ga0115845, IMG submission 83859) | reverse complement strand
GATGGAAGTGGTTACCAACAATGGTTACACAATTCAGGTTCGATGAAGTTACTTGCATGCATCAGGTAGGTACAATGCATGTCGAGTTAGATGTTTATGCCGATTGGCGTTGGCAATAAATAGCGATGGAAATGAGCAATTAACGATGGAAATAGCGTTGGCAAGGGCAGATATACACATGAAACTTTCTGTTTACCTGCCCAGCTCGTTCTATCCGACTACCCAAGTACAACATGCCATACGCATTTCCTCTTGCCCCTTTCTGTCAGCCCGAAACAGACTACACTGGTACGGGGGGCCCCGATGCTAAACATTATCTCAGCAGCTTAGAGCTTGGTTACACAAATGATGTTATTCGATGAGGGATGATGATTGCTACCGCGAAGCAATGATCGCTACCGCTTGCCCCATTATTTGGATCGCTACCGCTCGATACAACATCATACGCCCCGCATTAGGAACGATACCGCTCGATACCCGCGATCACACGGATTTACATAGCGACGAGAAAGACACCGGTGCACGCTGCTACGATACACATTTTGCGATTCCCAATAGCCACACGTATCCCCACGAACATAGCGAATTTGACCATCTACGTTCTTATTCTTACTTATTCCGACGCGGTGGACAGTGAATCGTCCGCCCGTTGTACCGTCCCCCTGAATACGCGATCAATCGAATCAATGAGTTACTATCTGGTCGGTGCCACCTCTCTCTTACAGGCACTTCCTTCCTAGCGTGAATGAACTATGTTTCTGGGGATGATTCCAAACAGGTGCCATCGTAAGTAACGCATTCTGAATCAAACCGAGTCACTTCAGCTCCGTAGGGTGAGTTGGAGGTTCGAGGGTCGAGATCGAGGCGGGGAGGTACTCGAAATATATACTATAACCATATGGAGCCTTGGTAATGTGGTTACCTGAGTGGGCTAGATGGAGGGAATGAACATGCGTTATATATGATTATTAACTGCTTTAAGTTAATATTACATTCAGAAATAGCCCCACATAGCAGAGATACATAGCTCCCCTACCAGCCAGACATAGAAGATCTCCCACCACGTAGCACCAGCCCCACAGCCCACATTGCAGCAGCCATACGCAACAGGCAGAGAGGGAGGGACAACATAGCTGATTTACACGGAGACCACCCGACATAGCCAGTAATAGCTACCGGGCATAGCCAGTTGTAATTGCTTCAAGGTGCGGTCATTGTCTAGAGACGGGAGGCCTAGCCGCCTTGACAGTCAGAGCTAGATAGCTCCTATTCAGATCCGTAGACTGTCAGAAATATGTATAAGCAATATATGCCTGGTATGCTATCTGTTTCTGTGAGCTATGGGAGTAAGGCTATGATAGAAAGAGGTAAGGGTAAGAGGTAAGAGGGCCTTCCGTAGGTTCTTTGTAGAGGTCGAGAGAGAGGTTGCGTCAATGTAATGTAGAGGTTCGAAGAATAGGTTCTAGGTTCAATTTGTTTGTATGACCGTCCCAAACCAAATAGCCGCCTAGTCCATAAACCCACCAGTCCAGCAATGACTGTTTCCATCCCAGCTAGGAATCGAGATGCGTGGGGAATATATAGGGTTTTATTGCTTGCTCTTCCCGTTCCGTCAAGCGCTTTATTGAGACGAAGGGAGCCGGCGCTTGTAAGACTGTGATACTTACTACGAGTGATACTTTGAATGGTACTAATCCTACCTACAACCAATCTATACAAGCTATCTAGCCCTACAAGCTACCTATACATCCTATCACCCACACAACAATACATACCCATCGAAAGAGAACTCACCTGACAAGCTAGACTGATCCCAATGAATTAACCATACAAGCTAGATAGACTTAACTAGCCATACATCCCTGCTAGTTAACCCCAGAACCCTACCCATCAATCATACAAGCTATCTAACCCCCTACCCAGAGGATATGAGACCGAGATAGCTACTGATGAGACCAGCTAGCTACCCAATCAACCAGACATACACTTAGCATACACTTAGGTACAGGGACAGCTAAAGGTACAGATACAAGTAATAAAGGTACAGCTAGAGGTGGGACAGCTACAGCTGAAACAAGGAGAAGGACAGCTATTAGAGGTACTGATTACAGCTCATATACCGACTGATATTGCTACAGGTACAGCAGCTATCATACCCAGCTAACTCAACCAATCAGACAGACTCTATAGACTAGACCGAAGCTAACCTAGCCCTATTGTTTGTTCTCAGAGCTATTGGTGTACGAGAGAAGCAGTAGACGGTGAGATAGCTTGGTTGAAGGCTATAATGGTGAGATAGCAAGCGCTAGAAGTAGGTGAGGGTGGGATAGCTAGCGGAGGTCTTAGCCTAGTCTGTACAGTAAGCCCTTGTTGTACACTTGCTTTAGTCTTAAGCTGCTGTATAGAAGCTGCTGTATAGACGAACTCCTATACTTTGTACTAGCCATAGAGTCTCACTATTAGCTTAGAGTTGATCTTTGCCAAGTGCCTTAAGCCAGTGAACTAACCAGTCTTATTAGGTGAACTAACTCTGTGTAAGCTTCGGAGAGTAAGATCTATATCGGAGAAGAAGAGGTCAATTTACCTATCATTAGATGCAGATATTAGTAAGTTAACATACCATTCTGTGGTAGCTTCGTAGAGGAAGATCTAATGGAGAGAAAGAGAATTCAGAGAGAAAGAGAATTCAGAGAGAAAGATTCTCATTAAAGCGGGAGATAAATATGAATATGAACTATGAACAGATATGAATTGATGTATAGATTGATTCCCAACGCTACCTTTTCTTCTTTGGCCACTTTTATGTACTGAATTTACCCCTTATCTTGAGCTGGTGGGCAACTACTACCACCAATAGAGAAACCACCTTATATTACTTCAATTCCACTTATTGTAAGGTCGGGTTCAGACTCTATATCATCTTGACCATGCCACCTTTTCATCGGACCCATGAAATGGATTTTATTATTAATGAAACATGACATTTTGAGAACCGGACAGACCTTACCAAACCCCCAAACCCCCCGTCTTATATATATAAAATCGCATCTCTGAACGACTCTTCACCGGAACAACTTGAGAGAAGCTCTTCAGCTATTTGGTATCCAATCCAAAAGGGAGGGGAATACTGGCTTCCACGTGAGAGGATTTTGTCACGTCTTTCACGATGGAGGAGGGGAGCGGGTAAACCGGTGTCCAACTTTGCCATGCATCTAGATAAAATTACCAATGAACAAGCGGGTCAACCTCCTTTCTTTGGATATATTTACAGAGATGAACTATACCAAATTCCATCCCTTGGAAGAATCAATCTCTCTCGTAAGGTGATAGCTATGTCGCAATAGCTTAGATAGCAATAGGTAACTGTACTAGGCGCAGTAGTGGAAGGAAATATTAGTAGTGTATAGGTTGGTTGGATAGGTAGTGAAAGTAGCAGTAGTGGAAGGATAGAGGGCTATGGCTTGGCAGGTTAGTTCGCATGGTTCGATGGCTATAGTAGCATTGATGGTTAGCGATGGCTGCTATTAGCGATGGCTCGATTGCTTGGCTGTATGGTTCATCAGCCAATCTAGGTAGGCAGGCTAATGATGACTTGGATGTGGAGATTGGTTCGATGGCTATGGCGTTGGTTAGATGGCTCGGATGGTTCAATTAGTTTTCGATAATTGCTGTAAGGGTTGCAACCCTATATTCGGTGATCTATTGCTTTGGTTTAGCCCCAGTGCTAGTCTAAGTCCAAGTGTTTAGCAGCCCCAGGGAGTATAGCAGTAGGAGGATCCAGCCCATGAGCAGCACGAGGTCCGGGATGATGGCCAAATAGCAGCACGAGGTATAGAGAAACTCAACTAGCACGAGTCACGGTTGACAAGGACCCGGAGGGCGCTTTCCTGTAATCAGGGAAGGTAAATCATCCCTTTCTCTAACCCAGGTTCGTTCAATCAATCATTCTATGTAGGCCGGTAAGGTTGCTTGGGTTAGTTCATTACTTGCTTTACTTGACCAACTGTACAGGGCCAAAAGAGTATGGTTTGCTAGCCTTGGTTCGTTCGATGGCTGGGATGGATGTCTTGGGATGTCTGGTATGGCTTGGGCAGATGGGATCGCTTGCTTGCTGGATGGAGTGGCTGGGATGGCTGGATAGCTAAGTACATAGAATGCTCTCCCACACGATGATCCGTTATTAAACATACCGCCATACGATGGACGCTCCTCGATCTCTCTTTGGTTGATCGAGTGGCTTTTCGCTCCTCGATCTCTCTTTGGTTGATCGAGTGGCTTTTCGCTCCTCGATCTCTCTTTGGTTGATCGAGTGGCTTTTCGCTCCTCGATCTCTCTTTGGTTGATCGAGTGGCTTTTCGCTCCTCGATCCGATCAATGCAAGCTAGTATGCACGGTTCACGGCCCGCGAGCTTATCTCTTTCCCATCCCTTCGTCGGCGAACCAACCCTAATCTTTCGATGAACGAAGGAAGATTGACCGATACGGGAACGAGGGAATCGTGAAAGCCGAGGAACTCACAATCCGAGGACTGACCAGATACAAGCCAACTCGGGATCCGATCAATATTTACTTCTGGATCATTTGGTTTGGGAAAAGTGTGCTGCAAGCCGAGAGAACACTATCCTGCTTTCCCAATCCAGCTATCCGGAACCTTGCAGAGAAAGATGAGTACGGGAATCGGTGTGAGCGAGGCCATTTCTGGTTGTTGTGGGCCGCGAGTTCCGACCCCTCCTCTTTCTCGATGGTAGACACAGAGAACAAGCACGGATTACGGAAATAAGTGGACTGCTATCTCTAGATAACCTATTGTTGGGCGACTCTTATATGTAATATGCTGTATCTGGAACATACAGGATGTGCTGTAGCCAAAAGAGGCCTCCCGGTTTAGTTTAGGAATGGCACCAGGGAGGGTAAAGACTGCTGTAAGGCATGTCCAAACTGCTGAGTGTATGGCGGGGGTTTTCGCTGCAACTGCTAGAAAGATGGTGTCTGCGCTGGATGGTGGTGCTGGACCATTGCTACTGCTCCTGTGGAGACTAAAAACCCTGTGATCAACGTTTTTGCTAAGTTGAAACCCGCCGTGAGAGTTGAGTGGCTGATGAAGGTTGCCAGACATGTGAGAGATGGTGGTAACAGAGCTGCGGGTTGGTTGTATAATGTTTTATCCTGTAGTTTGCAAAAGAGAGCTGAGTGGGTGACCATAGTTGGCTGAGTGAGCTGCACATAAGCCATAGTATCGTCATCCCTGAAAGACTCTGGACTTATCAAACAACATAGCTGTGTGGGTTGGAGAGGCGGTTTTGCATAGAGCGGAGTCGGCTCCCAGGAAGATAGAATCATGTGCATATAGAAAGGAGAGTTGCTGAAGAGGGAGCTGGGGGAGGCTGAGCTTGAGATGTCCAGCGTAAGATATAAATGGGTGGCTGAAGGCAGATAGAGGGCGTTGGATAGATGTAAGGTGGTATGACAAAGTCTAAATATAATACGGGTAAGGGGTCGATCCAGCCATTCCCGAGAAGAGAAAAGGGTTTTGATAGCAGTACTGACTCACTAAGCGCCTCATTCATCAAAGTGGTGTAGGGGAATAGGTCCATAGGTGGGCAGGGCGGAACGGAAACACTGAAGTAAGGGAGGAGGAAAGGGAAAGGAAGGGGTTGTATCATGCATGCCATACCATCTGGCCCCTATAAGTTAATAGCTGTACCTTGTTTCTTCTCCTAATTGCTTCATTCAGTAAGTGATCTAGGTAGGGCTAACAGGTGCTAGGTCTTCCGGTGGGCAGGTCTATTGATGGCGGCCCCTTGTCGAGCCTGTTTCCGCATCCTGATAGGGGTTACCTTATCAGGAGAATGACCCAGGTTCGTCCCAGCCATATGGTTGTAGGTTTGCGTAGCCGTGATGCCGGTGAAATGGTCCGCAAGGGTGCAGATACCGATCAAGGAGGTTGCCTTGCGGTGTGTCCTTGTTATCGTCTTGGGGGCACGAGGATTAGGAGTGTAGTGCATGATGAGGGTGAAGGGAAGGAGTATCCAGTGTTTGTTGTGTGTTGGTCGATAAGGCTTTGCTTGCTTGTTGGCATCCGATGGTTAGCTCCTTCTTGGTTCCTTGGTTTCCTTAGCGTTGATCTTGACCGGATCCATGATGAGTGTCAGATTGGGGGTCGAAGGAGTGGTTTCGATCAATGTGTGAGTGTCATTCGATGATCCCCAATCCGGTAGGCGGGCAATCCCGACCAAGCTAATTTCTGCCAACCTGGATCATGGTACAGTGACCGCGACGCTCCGGATCGCGATAGTAAGAATGATTTTGATAGCTTTCCTCACCATATGAATAGTGAGTCCCTCTCCTTATAGTCGAGAGTTCGGCAGGCTCACCCTACCGGGCCTCGACCTCGTAACCTCGGCCGAGTCCCTCCGGGCCTTACTAAGAGAGCTTGGCTTTCATCCTCAATTTCCATTTCAATGAGAGAGATTTGATCCGATTAGGATCTCTTTTTTTCATGAATTATATATGTAATTACGGTATCGAATCCAATCTGCTATTATATATGTCATTTCGCTTTGATTTATTCCCCTCAATCTAGCGAAGGGTTGGGATAACTACTTGACAGTAACCGGTCAGGAGATTGCTGATCTGATCCGAAACACTAGATTTTGTTTTCTAATCAGGTTGAAAGCAGAGCTAGACAAGACACTGAATTCTCCTTATTCATTGTCGACGACTTTGCTTAGGCTGCCATGTCTTCCTTAAAGCCAAACCCTCCCTTCCCTTTTAGACTATCTCTCTATATACGAGATTCTGTTACGATCTATTATGATAGCCTAAAGCGTAATTACATATATAAAGTGGTATTTGGGCTGGCTGGTTGTAGAGCTGGTTGGAGAGCTGCTGGTTGGTGGGATGGTGAACGTATGTTTCCTTCTTTCTGATGAACGTCTGAAGGCGAACGTAGGTGGGCTGGAAAGAGGCTGTTCATGAGGTAAGGGAACAGAGAAATAAACCATACAGCCAAACAATCTAACCGTCCACTACAAACCACACTAGCTAACCTACAAGCAAGCAACCTTACCGGAGCTTAGCTGTCCCGTACTTGCCTAAGCGCTCGAATCATCCGATTGGTATAGGGTAATTAGGAAACACTTAAGTGAAGAAAGAGGTAAGGTAAAGAAAGGTTTGATGTCTGCTTGCTGATCCAAAATCACAGAGGAAATCAGATTCAGATCAGCCTAGTTCCAGTGAAGGAACCAAGACTAGTAGGTATTGATTCAGGCTGATTGGTACTGGGGTCTGGGGTGAAGGTCTAAAGGTAAGGGTAAGTCAGATTCCGTCCTGCTTCTGCTTCTAAGAGGTCAAATAGTGGTACCTACTAAGCGCTAAATTGATCCAAGGTAGGGTAATAGGTCGGACAGGTAGGCAGGTAGTAAGTAAACACCAAATGAAGTAAGGTCTAAGGGTAAGAACGTTGTATCATGCATACGATGCCAGCCATTCAATCAATCAATCTCTAACACTTACTCGATTTACTCCGTTTCTCGATGCGTAATTACGTATATATAATTCCTCTCCTCGACCTCGTAACCTCGGCCGAGTCCCTACGGGCCTTATGGTCGAGCCTGCTTGCGCATCATGACCAGCAGTCGCTTACTTATTTACTTCGTCGGCGAGGGCAGAAAAGCGCATAATTACTGACTGCTATAATAGCGGCATTGTCCGCTAGCTATCCACACGTGCCATTTAGGAAGAGCCAAAAGCCCCGGCACGAATATATTCAATGTCATCCCGGGCAGACACCATTGGGCTTTCTTTATATAGTTGGGGGTGGGGCATGAATTTGACGTATAGAATCTAATCCCCAGAACCAACTAACTGACTACAATGGGGTGGGGGCGGAGACTCTTTATTTCATGAGATTGCTCTTCTTCTCAATTACTTATGAAGTTGAAGTCAGACATACCCGTACTCAGATCCGGTCCGGCCGAGCCTTTCCAGAATACGATTCAGTCTTACCAACTGCTTGAGAGGAAGATTCATAGAAGGAATCAATTTCTTATTGGGTGGGAACTTTGAAGCATTGCTAGCGCACCAACTATTGCTTAGTAGGTTTACCAGCTTTTGTATTAGCATAAGTAAGTATACTTCCTTATCTAAGCGTGTATAGGAGCTGAAGGTGAAAGAAACTAATTTCATTATGTGGTACAGGTGGCTTTGGAGGCGGCCACAAAGATGTACAGTAGCTATTACGGCCACCACACCAATACTATTAAGAGCCGGCCTAATGGTCTGGTCAAGGAAGCAGCCAACGAACTAGCTCTGGATGATTACCAGCCCGCAGACTAGCTATCGAGGTGGATCTCACTTCGTTCGGCACCAAGCTCATTCCCTCACTTCGTGGGCATCAGTAAGGGCTCTTAAGCATGTCTCCTCAAAGCCGGTTGACGGGCCAAATCTATATGGAAAGGTACAACCGGCCGAGCACCAAAAAGAGGAGAAGTGTCGCGTAGGTAGAAAAGGTCATTTAATTCAAGGCAGACGTATAGAAAGCGTCTGAGAGGCCTTTATAAAATCAAATGCCCTATTAGCGTTCGGTCAGTTCTTGGAGCAATAACAATCAATAGTACCGCAGCGTGATCTGAACCATGATATGGACTCCAAGCTGTTATGGCAGGAGCACAAACATAAAAAACTTCAATATTTAGATGACAATTAAGAGCCTAGATGCTGGGAGCACAACTGGGGTCTTCGCCCTTCAGCACTATAAAACAAGGTGCAAAGCCGCTTGTCCCTCCGGGGGCAAGGTCGATTCTCTGAGATTTGTACGGGGGACGAGCCTAAGAAGCAGACGATCTCTAACAAGGCCGGTGGAGATCAAATTGACACTTAGACCTGACAAAAAAAAAGTCAACTAACTTGCACATGACCAATAAGCGCCTCTAAACAGCAAGGTACAAGCTATGGGATACACAAACTAGAGCGGTAAAGAGTATGAAGCAGCATAGACCTAACCTATTCATGCACAACCAAGTAGTAGCAGGCCATCATAACGAATCCACCTATCGATCGATCACATACTTATCACATGCATCGTATCTAATAGCAAGTGCGCATCTCCACCTTGAATTGAGTGAAAGTCTGAGTCGTATCCTGGAGCAGGCCAACCAAAGGCGCCCTTCCCGTCTCTACTTGATGATGGGCTCCCCGAGGAGAGGGTAGTTGAACCGGAGGGGGGAAACGTCGAGGTTAAACCCTATATTTATGCTCTTCAAATCCTTCACATAGCTCATCTCCTGCGACACTCCTGCGAGCACAGGCAGGTAAGTGGGGGCCTTTGCTTGCCTAGATTCTGGCACTCTTAATCTACGCATGCATGCCGGGCTTTCAACTAGACCCTGTTTCACGTGTTATGGTGTCCTCATCTTTAGGCTATCTACATGATACGAGTCATTATTACTTACTGAAAAGAAGGAAGGTCCCGGAGGGGCTTGCGCTTCCTAGTGCAAGGAATTGATTGCTTGCTCGACAAAAGGAGAGCAAGGAACGTAGTGCTTGCTTGACGTTAGGAAAGCAAGGAACGCTTCTTTTGAAGAGAAAGTTTATGAATGAAAGTCTATTTAGCTTGCTGTTATAACGCGGATGACGTACTTTCTTATTTCCAAAATGTTGATCAAAATAGATTAAGAGCATTTCAACAAATTGGTTTCAAATGTCAAAAAAGAAAAGGGTCCGAAGGAGAGGATATAAGCGTCCCGCTTCCCCAAGAAATTATACCATACCTCCTAAAAGAATCGGTCATTCTGGATAAGTTCCCCAACGCCCCCAGAGGTATACCCAACCAAATATTTAGGGATTCCCCACACATTGGTAACGTAACCAGGCAGTGACGGAACATGAAAGAGACGCTCAACTCACAGGGACTAGATAGGGAACTCGTCACCTTAGGGAAAGACCCACCTCCACAAGCCTAAACTCGTCTCGTGTGGATGTCTCCCCGGATGAGGCTCTCATCTCCACGTGTGATCCACGAGACCCTCCCATCTCATCCTATCAGCACGCATTCCATCAAGATCAAAGATTCCAAGATTCAAGAAGTAGAATCAAGATCTTGATAATCATATGACTCGCGTGTCTTTCTTGTTTGTACCGATTCTTTAAGGTTATGTAATAAAGATTCACATCTGACTCATTGTACTGGAAAAAGCTATTGCTAGTGCTAGTGCTGTACTGGTGACTGTACTTACAGAGCTGTAAAGGGTACTATCTTGACTGGGAAAAAGCAAGCGTCTGATCAGATCAATCAAGAGATAGGGGTTCAGCCAAACATCTTTTTTCTAAGCAAGGACGGAGCTGGCGAGGGACGATTGCTCTATCTCTTATCTTAAAGGGGGGAGTTCCATCATGTAGCTGGGTACAAATAAGCCAGTAAAAGACAAGTAGAAGCCAGTGAAAGAGGAGTAGGCAGGGCTAAATAGCGCCAGTGGGGTACGTAAACGGGGACAGATCACATGGTTTTGTACTGGTCAGCTTTGGGCTGGAGATTGACGATTGGCTGAACGTGCTTTGGCAGCTCGTGGTGGAGTACTCTCTGACAGATTCGCTCTATTATTGCCTCCTATTCCTGAGGGAGTGATCGGGATTAAGCCGCGTGGCGATACCCGCGAAAAAAAAGAGTCCTTTCTTCTCTGAGCCAGGAAGTTGCAAACCACATCACTTTGAACTCCCAGTCCGGTGTCGGCGGTGGGCTGACGAGTTCCCTCATCCGAAGCTCTATCACATCCAGTCTGTGGTCTGGGATCACTAGGCAGGGTCTCTCCATCGGGTGGCCGACCAGGTATTCCACCCCCAATCGCTTTAGATAGTGCACCACCGGGAACGGTTGTAGATCTGTTGGTGGTGGTGGAAGGTGTTCCGGTTGGTGCCAATGCCATGGTCGATCCATTCGTCACCGACTTAAGAGATGACGATTCTGCTGTAAATTGAAAAGGAGGAAAGTAACTGGGATTTGTTAATTTAGAATTGAAGGGAGCTCTAGGGTTAAACCCTAAAGAACTAGAAGTGCCCAAGAGGGAGACGTTAGTGCCCTTTCCTTTCACTTGCCTCTTCTCCCCAGGTATTGGTAAAGTAGCTCTTCCAACCGACGGTCCCGATTTCTTAATCATCAACGATCTAGAGGATTTATTCCTTTGAACTGGCTTGTCCTCACCCTTCCTTCGTGAAACCCACGCGCGAGATTTCCCGGATCCACTAATTGAGGGACCACTCACCGGTATTTGATCGCGTGGGCCTGTACCCACAACATGTTCCACTACCCCATCATCGCTGAGGGCTGCAAATCTAGACCCTGAATATTCTGCCAAATTGGTACCACGCGTCTGTGGCTGACCCCCAGCACTACCTGGCCCAGGCTCGCCCCTCCAATTGCTTCCACGTGTTGAGCGACTCCCTCGGCCGGCCCCCGACTTGGGTAGCATCCATTCCCCAAACCCGGTTTGATTCTGAACCGGCCCTGAACCGTCATCGTTCTCAGCTGGAGCGCTTTCCTGACCCTCTGGACTAGGGGTTTCCGGCGAAGCTTCTTTGTTCTGAGAGCATTCTTCTCGACGATGTCCATACAGGCCACAATCAAAACATATGAGATGGAGTCCTTCGTACTCCACTCCATAATCAACCCCATTCAAAGTAACCGTTGGAACTAGACTTCTCTGCAAATCAAGCTCCACACAAACCCTAGCAAACTTGCCTCGTGAGGATTTGATGGATGGAGCATCAGCTTTCACCGATTTGCCCAAGACCTTGACAATAAGGGCTTTCCGCCAAGGCTTCCGCAGCTTCCTCAGCTCCTCCATTGATAGCGATAGAGATGGCCAAACAGAGGAAGTCTTCGAGTTTTCCTCCCCTGTATTTCCACTCTCGCCGTCTCCACTGTCCTCATCGTCAGACCCCATGTAGATCTGGGCATGTTCATCCACAAGAGCATCGCGAAACGAAGCTTTAGGGGTACTCTCTCCCGCATCTGGTAGACTCTTAGCATCTTCTTCCATATCCACCGAAACTTCGTCGGCCAACATATCTTCCAACTCCTCTGAAGACCCTTCATGCCTTCGCTTTACCTTTTTCTTGCTCCGTCGTAGAAGATCACTCTCCTCCGATGAAGGCGGCGGTAGGTTGCTCGGTTGAGATGTCTCAGCCTCCATCTTTTTCCGATTTCACTTTGTATAGAAGTGTATTTAGAGAAAAGTAGAGTGTCAAAATGAATGGCTACATTATTGAACAATTATCCCCTACCGAAGAAAAGCAAGGCAGGTCTTTCTACGGTTCTCCCTTTATTTCTATCTCTTGTGACCAAAATGAAACGAGTCAATACGTTCAAGTAAAGCTGAGTTAGCATATGAAAGCACAGGACAGATCTCTCTTTGTTTGATCCCACTTCGCTAACGAACTAAATGTTGCAATGATTTGATTCCCGCGGTGACTTCGGCGGTTCTTAAACACTCTATTTACAGGAGGACGTTTGGTATTTACAGGGGGAAATTTGGGAGTACGCCTTAGCATTGTATCTATGACCCAGAGCTTTCGATAGAGGCATAGGTAGCAGCGGTAAAAGCATTACCATAAAAACCCTTTCACGCACTAGGGACTGTTTGATAACCAACAGTAGGAGATCAGGTTTACTTCATTAACTTCGTTTACCTAGAAGCAAAGCCCGTGACATCCCCTCCCGCTCCATAGTCAGAGCAACAATAAGGTGAATAATTGGAACTATACGAGGTAGTGGCCTTGGAACTCAATCTGTGGAATCTGCTATGGGCTTTCGAACAGGCTCCGTATATGATGAAACTTGAGCTCGATCTGCATTTTGATCTGCTTCCATCCCAGCTACTGACTCGGATGCTAGCTCTCCATTTCAATCTGCTGCTGAAGGGACTGCTTCAGGTGCTGGTTCTAAGTGAACGAGGTAACCTGGCACTGGAACGAATGTGGGAACGAGTTCTGAATCAACTGAAATGGCTGGATCAACTTCACCTGCTCCTGAAGCTGCCTTAGCCTATACTGTCTTTGCCTTTGTCCCCATCTATGCCTTTGTTGCTTCTGCTCTTTACAAGGATGCTGGGATTCCAGCTGGTACATTCACTGGTCCTATCTCTATTGCCTTTGCTTATGGGGTTGACCCGGCCCGGTTTCTTAATTTAGAATCTGAGTGAAAAACTTCAACAAGATCAACTGATTCCAGGTCAACAACGGGAACTACCCCTGATGCTCCTATCTCTGCTACTTATGTCTGACGCATTCGGGGTGGACTTCACAGGCATTGGCTAGGCGTTAGCGTTTGGTTTTTGGCTGGCTGGGATTGTCTTCAGTTGGTCAGTGTTCGGGCTTCGGCTGAGCTTTGCTCTTACCAGTGAGGGCTTTGGCTTAGCCCCGCTCCCTCCCGGTCCTTTACTTAGCGTTCTTCCTGCCTATGGTCAATTTCTCACTTAGCAATGTTACGTCCTGTGTGGTTTTTCCAGATGTGGTATACGATATATGGTGTCTGCTCTATGGTTACCAAGGGCGGGAACACCAAATATAGGAACAGACCCTAATGCCATCTGTTACATATAGAAAGATTTTGATAGGAGCTGGCACTAGAGATTCAAAACTGGTTTACTGGATCTACTAACACTAGCTAAGCCACTTAATCAATGGGCACATTCATGAAAAGAAATAGTGCTTTAACCGGCTGGCCATCAACTGAAACCGCTGCTCTTTCCCTGGTGGGGCTTACTATGTGCCTTTCTATGTCTCTGCCTCTGTCTTTGCGCCTACCTCCACTGTAGCTTTCACGAGGGAAATAATTGGATCTCTAACTCGATATGGAGAACGAATCGTACTGAATCTACTCAATCTCGATCAAATGGCTCCGTGGATGCAGGTGGAACAGGTTTAGGGTAAACGGGTGCTTTTGCTCGGATTGGATCCACTAGGCCAAGGGAGACTGAGCGGGGTTATGCTTGTTTTCTAACCAGAAGGGCTGCTGAAGCTACTGAAATGGGTGCTGAAACGAGCGCTGAAACGTCTGCTACTGGAAGCTATGAATTTGAGACCGGACGAAGAGAAGCGGAAGGCTATGGGTATCAAAATGGAATGGGCTCGGCTTGACCTTTGCAACATAAAACATACTTGTTCTTAAGAGATTTAGTTTGTGGTAAATAAGTGGCTTCGCCTAGCTATTTACCTCACTAAAAAGAGATTGACAGAAAGAAGGAACTTACTTGACCACTGAAGACTCGTGCTATCAATGGGGTAGAACTCGAGAAGCGGTCGTGCTTCCCGATGAGGACTAAATCAAAGAGTGACACATTTTCACCCGATTCTCCGAAAAGCAGGTATAATATAAGAAGAAAAAGGAAAGAGGTTTCATTCACAAATAGCTGGGGTTTCCCCCGCGGGGAGCCTGTGTTCTCAATCGGCGAAGCCTCGCAACAACAACGAAGGAACTCCGCTCGGGCTTCCCGTTGAGGCGAAGCCCCTCGCTCCTTTCTCCTATTCAACAACTGTCACTCTTTGATCTAACTCCTTAAGGCGGGCACTCTTGTCATCCTGACTTTGCCTTCCTTGCTTGCTCTAAACCTAGAGATGCAGACGTTATAATTATCGTCTTATGCCTCTTTTTATTTTAGAACATGCATGCCCGGCACGAGGGCGGAGTTTCCAGCTCTGCCTCTCCTCCGTAGGGGGTTCTTAGGGGGAATATAAGAGATAGTCAAGAGAATCCCGTCTTGTCTGTAACTACAAGCAAGAATCCTTAAAGAGCTTACAGGGAAGGGTCAGTCTTTCCTGAGCTTAAGATATTACAAACTCCTATAGTGTAGTGATTATGAACTCCGACAACTCCTGATAGGTCCGCCGTATGCACTTTCCTTTAGCAACTCCGACTTCGAGGCAATTGAGTGTGGATCGGAAAAGCACTTCGCCGTAGGCACTTTCGGTAGCGCCGATCGAAAATGTTTTATTATACACTTTGGAATTGTAGCTAACACTCCAGAGGTACGAAAAAGCACTTCTCCGCGGGCACTTTACTTCGACAGCTCCGAAGTATCTCATCTCCTTCAAATCTTAGGGGCGGGGGAGCCACTGGTTCTCCCTACGCTAGCCAGCCAGATTGAAAGAGAAAGTTGAATATGAAGAAGGGAGGTAACAAGCATGCTCCTTCACAGTATCAAACTTTGAATGGCTCTAACTGGAAGGTGTTGCTAAACGAACTGCGAAAGGGAGGTAGTGAATTATTAGGAAGAAAAGGTGGTTTCAAAGTCCGAGATGGAGGGGGGTCTGAACTGCGAGATGGAAGATACCGTTTACTGCAAACGCCACAATCTTTTTGTAGGGAATTGACCCTCTATTGGGCTGGTGGACAGACCCTCTTTTCTTCTAGAATTTCCCACCTTGACAAGGGTGTGAGGCAGGGCAGGTTGCGCTTAGCGGGTGAGGGAGAAACCGCACGCACTGGGGCAGTAAGGAAGTACATGTCATCATTCAAAACCTATGTTTTAGCGGCCTCACCCTCCTATCTCGACCAATAAGGCCGTTGATTACCCACATATCCTCGCTATCGTCCGCCCCAACAATTGAGGCGGGTAGGGGCAAAAGAAACTTTCAGAACCCTCGCTAGCAACTGCATCAGCAGCGTCTTCTGGGAACCAGGTTACCCACGGATGAGGATTTGGAAATCCCTGATAAGCCGCATGGAAAGATCAGCCTAAAGCATTAACTCCTTGCACTAGGAAGCGCAAGCCCCTCCGGGACCTTCAATTCCGCAAAAGGGCTTAAAAGCTCCTTTCTCAAACCTTCCCCTTTCTCTAATAATAAGGTAAGCATCGAAAGCCAGCAAACCCAACCTATACGAAGAGCTCTTTTCAGCCCCTACTCCTAAAAAGTGAAAGTTGCTGGCCTAATCCAACCCATGTACTCTTTTCTTTTTTTTTGTTGCATCCGCCACTGCTAGCACTTCTTCCTTTGTTATCTCATCCCAAACAAGTGGATCTTTATCTTCCTTTGTGATGTACTTGCAAATGGGTCCCCACCCTTTTCGATACTCTACATTACACTGCATCCCATCAAACTCTGGGAATGTTGCCCTTATTAATTTAGCTGCGGTATATCTGGAGGCATCATGCGCTTTCATTCCTACATGATAATGATAGCATCCTTTTTCCTCTCCTTATCAGTCGAGCCCTGTCGGACCTCTCCCGGGGGTCGAGCGACTAAAGTTCCTCTCCTTATCAGTCGAGCCTGCTTACGCATCCTTATTAGTCGAGCGTGCTTACGCACCCTAAAGGTTCAATTTACTTATTGGGTGGGGGGGCTTATGGTCGAGCCTGCTTACGCATCCTTGGCAGTCGAGCCCCTGTCGGTCCTCACCCATATGATGGATGAGCGAGAAATCCCTCACCCTGCCGGGGGCATCCTCTCTTTTGGGGCCCCTCCCCCAAAAGAGAGTTGCTCGTCTTAGTTACTTATTTGAGAGGGGCCACGTTACCTCACCCTACTCGACTCACCTCATCACTATATCACCCATCGTATCACAGTTCACCCGTTGAACCAACACTGCCCACACCTGCCTTCCTCGATGCTTATTGGGTGGTGGGCTTAATCATTATATATGTCATTACGCTTTAGCAGAGAAGGCATAATGACATATGCCCATATCTGCTCGGAATCTCCCTCATCACTATATCACCCATCGTATCACAGTTCACCCTTTCATTAGTGGATCTCTTTGCTTGGGACCGCTTGCTGGATCGAGGCTCGACCAAGCTAGATCAACAGGCTATATCACCTTGCTTGGGGTGTGCCCGGCCTCCGGAGGATACCTCATGGTGACGTGACCCTTGCAAACTTCCAGTTTGAGAAACCTGACAAAAGCCCAAGTACTTAGCTCGGATATCAAGAAAGAAAGCGTAATGACTTAGAGAATTCATGAATGCATAATGACATATATAATATATCTCATTCATGATATGACCTTCAGGCAGCTATGATTGACAATGATCGGCTGGTGTTTGGCAATGACTGTTGTATGACCCTCAATGGGTGCATCGTAAGTAATGCATTGATCGTCATGTAATCCAATCAAGGTAGGAACATTTCCCAAGGTTCTGTATCGGTATAGATCGAGGTCGAGGTAGAGAGAGAGAGACTTACACGTGGCATCGAGTGCACCGACCAAAATCGAGGAAATGACAAAGACCTAGCCCCTCTCGATGTCAGACATCCAATCCCTAGACCCTACTGATGAATGACGTATATAATGGTCTTCACTTATATAGGCCGCACATATAGATTCAGAGCCAACTTACCTTGTGAACCCCCAAGCATCCGAGTCAGAGAAAGTAACTAGAGCATAGTGGGAAATATAGAGGTAGCAACCGGAGAGGAGGCAGAGCCTGCATATTCACTTATATAGGATGAAAATCCAGTTCTAGGGGCAGATACATATCCTCCAGATTGAGATCAAGCACTAGTTGAAGATCCTGTTCCATAGCCACCAGTGGCAGAGCAGAGCCTTAACTCCGCCTAGAAAAGGAGAAGGTAGTGACGATAGATGAGTTCGCGAAGGAACAAGCCGCTATAGAGACAAAGGCTTCAGCACCAGGCAACAGTAGATCTTGTTTACCGATCTCAGAAGCACCCCGCAAGGTATCCCTTGAAGTTTGAGTACCAAAGCTCATTGATCCACCAGCTTCAGTATAAGCTATAGAGGCAGCACCTAAGCCAGTTCGAGGCGCAGATTCCAAGGGACTTGATATCGAACTAGAAATCCCAGGCAGGCGGGACATAAACTGAAATGGGCTCTCGATCTCGCTCTATATCTGTAATGGGTGGTTATAGGTCAACGGGTTCTGAGTCAACAGAGTCAACTGCTGTATGGATTGATCGATAGTTCCAAATCCATAGCTAGAAAGCGATTGATCCAGTTCTAGGACCATAGCCCGCAGCGTCCCTTCCAGTTACAAAGGCAAAGGCAGCTATCTATATAGGTAGCAGTTCGTTACCCAATTCAAGATCGAGATCTAGATGAATAGGTTCACCTCCTGCAGAGGCAAAGGCAAAGGCCGATGCAGAGGAAAAGGAAGGAGCAAAGGTGGGAGCAGCATAGGCATAGAACGCAAAGGAGGCAAGTGCATAGCTTAAAGTTTTATAGCTTGTGTCCAGGGGCAAAGATAGCACTAACCGGAGCAGAGGCGGGTAGAGGTGGGGGTTTCATCCGTTGAAGAAGCACTGGAAGCATAGGCGGTTTAAGCGGCAAATAAAGTGATAGGCTGGGCCTTTTGGCTTCGCTCCTTTCCTATAGAGCCTGAGGAAATATATGCAAGCATATATATTACCTTCCTATACAGCCTGTTTCCCAGGCTTAAGGACCATACCCATATAGGTGTAGACCAATTGATTTAGTTATAGCACCAGTAGCAGGAGAGAAAGCATCTCGCCCAGCATCTTTTCTAGTTTGATAGCCTGCAGCGCCCCCTTCGTTCGGTTCCTTATCCATGACCCATTGATCCATAAATAGAACAGGAATAGTACCCAGCAGGAAATAGGCATAGTACAATTGGCTAATAGGTTGGATGGACGGGTGTTATTTTATGATCAGCTAGTTAGGTAGGTTAGGTAGGGTGGGTTCACAAGATGGGAAGATTCGTATGGCTGTGGTCCACCAAACTAGTCCGATGGGGCGCTATGTCCTTGGGTGGACCGTTAGGCCGAGGCTTCTCCAACAAGGCTGGTATTCTTGGCTTGAAGTTGGTTGACTTGGCTTATCATCTAATTCATCCAGCTCGTAGAGAAGAGTGCACGTGTTTCCGTGTGTAGAGAGAGATAATAAAGCCAAACTGCTTTAAGTCTAAGCACAACTAACACTCCACCGCTGTGTCAAGATGAGATTCAAAGGCGAGAGGGAAAGGGAAGGTCTGGCTGGTAAGGAAAGACCTAACCTGGGCCTACCCAAGACCTTAGACCGGGGAAGGACTCATTGACTTATCGACCTACCACGCCTACCTACGCCTAGTCCCATCAGATCGGGGAAGGACAGACCTATTCGTACAGTTAAGGAAAGATCCAGGACCTTAGATCGGGGAAGGACAGAGCCTAGTCCCATCAGATCGGGGAAAGACATATTGTACAGTTAAGGGACCTATTTTGTACGGACCTTGCCAACTGGTAAGGAAAGAAGATAGGAAGGTTAGGTTAAAGCTTAACCCATAATAAGAACCCCTACCAATTGAGAATTGATGAACGACGCATTGACCTGGATGCGCAAGCAGGCTCGACCGCTAGGGAGAGGAATTAGACCCACTGCAGGGACCTCCTTAATGCCTCCCACCGGAAGACCTAGACCTGTAGCCCTAGACACTTGAATCATACATGCTTAGTTGTGCACTAGACTTCTCCGGTACAGAATTCACCCAACCAGCCAGCTTACATTCAGTATCACATACAGCAGCACACCATTATTACGTATTCACTTGAAGAACTAGACCTGTGAACCCTAGACCACTTCCTTAATTAATCGCTTAGTGGTATAACTCTTTCTTTAGCTTTTCGGGACGAGCTCCCAGATATACTATGAATTCAGACTGCTAAGAACTTTAGATGCCTTATGGAAGTGGCACAGGACTCGGATCGTACGTGGAAACTGCCCTCTTGCATTGACTCCTTACTTAGAATATCTTACACACTTAGGTACGTGCGGTGGATGGGCGAAATAACATCATCGCTTCCTTTGCCCCTTTCTATCCCTACTGTATGAATGGAAGTAGAGTGGGTGGCTGACACAGGAACAACCGTGGGTGCATGGGATGAAATGAAACAACCCTACCTTTGCTCAAGTGTTACCATACAACCTGCCCGATTAGAAGGAATCACCTTTTGATTATTACGTATATAATGAAGTTATGACACAGTTCTTATGAGCTTTCGTTTTCTAATCACTTCACGCCACGACTTACCTACCGTCTTTGCACGACCCAACCAAGGTTCCTTCTGGAAGAAAACCATCACCACATGCCTGGATTGCGTGGATAGGATGGATCGATGGAATCACCGGCCCGGAAATGCCTTAACTCATCCATTTGGCTAAAGAAAATCGCGAGTTCAAGACCCGATTGAAGATGTCCAACTCCGTTCCAACAAATCTTTTCTTTATCAAATGCGTGCGTGTCTGGAAGCGAAAGCTAGCTCGACCACCCTTTAGTTACTTATTTGAGAGGGGCCACCCAAGCCCGCATCAAGGAAGGCATGACTCGACTGATAAGGAACGGTGATATGATTCCCTCCCCCGGGATCAAGGAGGTGACGGGTCGAGTGTATTCCCTCTCCCTATCCTAAGAGCTCTCTCCCTATTTGATATGTCCCCTCTCTATCCTCTGATCGAGCGCACCTTCGGATTCAGAGCCTCTCTATTTCAAAAAGGGTAACCTGGCTTTCTCCCTCAACATATATATATAAGAGCAAAGCTTTGCCATTTTAAGGCGCTCTCCCCCTTCTTATTCTCCCACAGACTTTAACTTAGATATTTGAGTTCGAAACAACCACTTGCTTGAGCAATGCTTTGTGGGTACGGCACTCTTCCTATTTACCTTTACTGTTACCTCCAATCCACCCGCTTTACCCCTATCGGGCCTCACCCTACTGAGTTATACCCCAAGATGCACGCGCGTTCACATATAGCACTGTTTGACCGGCGTTCGACAGAGCTTTGCACCGGCAAATAGAAGAGGTGCACGGGCGTTCGGATAGATACAGCATTCACCAGCGTTCGATAACCCAAACTTGTCACATATTCTTACTTATACCACTATCTGATCTTGTCACGCCGGGAGGGAGGGATGAATTAACCCGCCAGATACGATTGATTAATTAAGACAGCCAGCCCAGGATATGAATGGATGCCTAGCCAAACATTGCTAGGAGATATTCCTACTTCCCATGCATGTTAGTGTCCTTCTATCTTTACCCACCAGAATAAAGAAACTATATGTCCTATACCACTTTATGATTCATGAAGCGCTTAGGAAATACAACTATAGCCCCGCCGGCATGGGATGACATTATACAACAACTTCCTTACTCTTCTACCTTACTTATGTGTTTCCTAACCTACCTGCCCACCATATGACCTAGACCTGGTAGACCTGTACCACTTACTTCATTTCTCGCTTAGGAAGTACTGCTATTTGAACAACCCTTCTCTTATAAATACGGGCACTAACGTGCCTCATCCTTACCTTTCTTACTCTCCAGAACTTATACCACTTACTTATCACCTATTCAGCCAGGAAGACGTACGGGAGCCTTCTATTTCACCTTGCCCTTATCTTTGATTAATTGTTACCATACTACCTAACCACCGGAAGACCTAGACCTTTGAAACCTAGACCGCTTGCTTGGATTCATTCATCTTCTTAGGAGGTCAGGTACAGCTATAGACCCGACATGGGATGGGATGGCATGGATCGCATGATACAACCTTCTTACCTTTTAGTTATGTTTTGACTTACTACCTGTCTACCTATAGACCTGGAATATACCACTTGGATGAATGAAGCACTTAGGAGATACTGCTATTTACCTATTCTCTGAACAGCATTATACAACCCTTCCCTTTACCTTCAGTCCATACCACCTACCCACCAGAATACCTTGCACCCGTTAGCCTTATACTACTTGTTTATGAAATGAATGCTTAGTTGGTACAGCACTCTTTCTATGAACCTTTTACTCAGCCTTCCCCTTACTTAAGTAAGATATGACCTACTCCTCCTGGTTCTTTTGACTTGAACTGACTCACCAAACTAGTTATTGGACCGGCTGGGCTGCTTGCTTTTATGGTTGGATGGGCAACGCAATGCCACCTTTGAGTACTGAATTTACCACCTTGACAAGGCACTGACCCTTGAAGCTGGGACTGGGGTGGACCTGGACCTTGAGGGACATTCTTGAAGCTAGGAAAATCAGAGTCTTTTCCCTCCATGACTGCTCTCGGAAAATCATTTGACGATTTGATTATTTCATACCCTCTCTCAATAAAACAAATTAGCAGCGGAAAAACAAAATAGTAGGGGGACTTATGTATAATAACTAGCAAGATATCGCGCGTATCTTTGAAAGAAATGAAAGTTGGAAGTTTGGCGACAAGTTGGTACTATGATCTATGCCTTTGAAGGAAAGATCATTCCGAGGTTCAAATCCTCTCCTCTCCTCTCGATGGCGGCCTTATCAGTCGAGCACCTAAAGGTCCTTATGGTCGAGCACCTAAAGGTCCTCTCCTCTCCCGGATGGTCGAGCACCTAAAGGTCCTCTTCAATTTACTTATTTGCCCCTCAAATAAGTCAAAAAATGGTCGAGCACCTCTTCAATTTACTTATTTGCCCCTCAAATAAGTCAAAAAATGGTCGAGCCCCCTAAAGGGTCCTTACTAGTCGAGCGTGCTTACGCATCCTAAAGGTCCTCTTCAATTTACTTATTTGCCCCTCAAATAAGTCAAAAAATGGTCGAGCACCTAAAGGTGATGGCGGCCTTATCAGTCGAGCCTGCTTGCGCATCCTTATCAGTCGAGCCCCCTAAAGGGTGATGGCGGCCTTATCAGTCGAGCCTGCTTACGCATCCTTAACAGTCGAGCCTGCTTGCGCATCCTTATCAGTCGAGCCCCCTGTCGGGTCCTTGCACTAGGAAGCGCAAGCCCCTCCGGGACCTTTATCGAGTGCCATCTATGCCCGTTTTCATTGAATCGACGGAAGGTTTATTAGGTAATTGGACCAGCGATAACTAGGGTGAGCTTGCCGAACTCTCGACTAAAGGCCCGGAGGGACTCTATAGAGGTTACGAGGTCGAGGAGAGGCATTTCACTGTCATAAACTGGTCAATTCTACCAAATACCGACCCACTCTCCCGACCAAAGAAGGGGGAGGGGCCCCAAAAGAGAGGCTCTCCGCATTTGATAGCTCGATCGACAATGCATATATTATATATGTCATTATGCATTCATTCTTTATATATGTCATTATGCATTCATTCATTATATATGTCATTATGCATTCATTCGTTGCTCAATATTCCAAAACCTCCGCCACGGTCAAATGGCTAATCTCGTAGGGTGAGCCCGCCGAACTCTCGACAATAGGAGAGGAACGTAGTCGCTTGTCCGCATCGGGCAAGGCCCGGTAGGGACTCACTATTCAGATGGTGAGGGTGAGCCCGCCGAACTCTCGACAATAGGAGAGGAACGTAGTCGCTTGTCCGCATCGGGCAAGGAACGTAGTCGCTTGCTCGACAAAAGGAGAGCAAGGGTGAGGAATCGAACTCTCGACAAGGGGGCCGCCATCAACGTAGTCGCTTGTCCGCATCGGGCAAGGGCCAAAGCATCAAACCTCCGCGGGTGGGGGTGAGCCTGTCGAACTCTCGACAAGGGGGAGAGGTAGTTGAAGGGTTGGAACATGCATTCAAAGGTCATAGGTCAAGCAAGTAGTTTCAGGGTACTCAAGTTGTATGGGCTAAGATGAAGGGGAATAGCTCAAGTTGTATGGGGCAAAGACGGCATGACACAACCTTACCTTAGATGAAGCCAGAGCCCAGCCAGAAGCCAGCAAGATAAGCCTTCACCCTCAATCCCAGACCCAAGCCAGACTAAAGCACAAACATTGCCCCAATGAGGCATTATTTGAGAGCATTTGACTTCGACATTGAACAGGTTGGTTGGTGGAATCCCCCCATAAGCACGCTTGACCTTCCTTTGCTCCCCCAATTATGAGCCTTTGTTGGAACAGATAGGGGTGCAAGTAGGTTACACATTTGGATTTGTATCTGCGTCTAATGGAACTAGGCAAATGGAAGCTAGAGCTGAGATGCTTTGTGCCTTTTAGTGCCTATACTTATGGTGTCTATGCCTTAGCCTCTGCCCCTGCTACCTTTTTCGCTGCAGATACTGAAACTGCTTCCATTGAAATATTTGCATCTATTACATGAACCATCAACCCGCTTATGGCCCAATTTCTTTGCGAAGTCAATCAACTTTGTGGAAATATTATGGAATTAGGTGTTATCAATGGCTGAGGACTGGGTGCCGGTAACCGCTTACTACCCCTATCTTATATGGCTATGGCTGCTCTAGTTACCTCTGCTCTCTCACCACAGACTGTAAAGAAAGCTACCAGGGCGGATCTACTGAATAAAGGTCCACTCGATTTGCTCCTATCACTGAACTTGGATCACTCAATAACAACTGGGATCTACCTATGCTTCTTTCTTTGCTGAGTCATCAACTTCGACTGGCGGCTTTCTTTGCTGCGGGGTTAACCAAGTCCATTGGAGATGGATATGGAAGCTTTTATAGAGGAGGAATAGAAATAGGAATAGGCCGGAATGGGTTCTTTATTCTCGCCTTCGATACACCCTAGCTCAGACTTTTGTCTCGTGTCTATCTATTAGCCCGCTCTACCCATACCACCCTTTAGATGGCTTGGCATTCCTCCCCACTGGTCGATGTTGGCACTACCTCTGATTCTCCCGTACTCAGCCTAGTTGCTACCATCCCATAGAAGACTTGGACCTCGGCTTAGTCCATCCGACCTTGCTTGCTACCTTCCTCCTATCCTTTAGAACCAATGCTTATTAGAAGTGGGTATCTGCCGGCCGCTACTGGTAGTGGTTAAGGCTCGCCAACTGGTTCTTTGACTGGATCAACAGGAACAAGTGTTGATGCCGGAAGGAATGGTAGAATGGTAAGTGAGATGCTGATGAATCAACGGGCTAAGCCACTGAAGAAACTGGGTCTTTATCTTAATCTGGATCCACAACTGGTAAGTAGAGCGTTAGATCTGTCTCTGACACTATTGGTGGTTCATATTTGCGTATATGAAGTGCTCGCTATAAATTGGTATCTGCATCTTCAGGAACCGAACGAAAGTATGCTAGGCGAAATAGCGCTACTTAGAATTGGTGCTGGAACCACTGGAACTAGTGGGTCATGCGGGCTCAAAAGATGGAAAGGATTGGGGCAACCTAGAAGCTTATTAGAAGGCCATACCCGACTGCATGGAAACTACAACCATAATCAGAATGCTATTAGAGATGGTACTGGGCCGGGTCAAACTGGGCTGGGTAAGACAGTGAAATCCCGCCATCTGAGTCACAATGGGAAGTACCGCCATCCGGGGAGCGCTGGGAACTAAAACAACCCTGGTACGTCATGGGCATAAAACCGCGTTCAAGGATGCGACAGCAGGCTCGACCAAGAGCCCCCCCACCCAATAAGTAAATTGAACATTTGCGTTCGTTGTATCGCAACTTGACCCCATTGAAGGCTAGGCTCATAGGCCTAACTAAATAAGGATTCTAGCCCCAACTAGGTTCTAATAGGGAGGGCCCGCTAGACAAACTACTAGGAGGGGATAAACCGAATGAAGGCCTAGGCTAGTAGGGTGAATAGCCTAAGGAAGTAATGTATTGTTGGGCTGGCACCTCAACTAGGTGTTGATTGGGTGAGCTGGATGTCTGAGATAGTTGGGTAATAGGTGGATAGATTACCTAGGATCAGCAGAATTCCAAAATAACGGAATCTCTTATTCATACATACCATTGGAAAGTCCATTCATTATAGATAGATAGATAGATAGAGTGAGATGGGGATAGATATATATGGATATAGAGTGAGTATGAGTGGTAGTATCAGTAGTAAGCATAGACTGGTTGGTACTAGTATGAGTGGTAGTATCAGCAGTAAGCAGTATTCGGTATGAGTAGTTATCAGTGTGGTAGGTATGTAAGTAAGCTAAGTAGTCTGATTGGTGGAGTTAGCGTTAAAGAGTCAATGCTAGTGAGACCGAGGGCAGGGTGGAAGGACGAACCGATGGGATTGGATAGTGGGGTTCGCTCGGTCTTGCTTATTCATGGATTTCAAGCCATTCAATGATATTGGCACGATAGCTATATTGAGTGAGGGGGTATATACCCCAAAGGAGGCGAAGCGCATCTACCCATTAGAGGATGCGGAGCACGCTCGACCAGCGGGAGAGGATGCCCCCGGCAGGGCTCGACCAGCGCCCCCCCACCAAATAAGTAAATTGAAATTTCTATTGGAGTTCTCAAAAGGCATTGAAGTGCATGGAGATTGTGAGCTCATTTGCAGACAGTCTTTTCTTTCTTTCTTCGAACTTGCTGCTTGCTGGATGGCTGGACGGAATGATTGATGGTACCGCTGCCTAGAATAATGAAGAGGGTGCTTACAATCCAAATTAAGATATTATATATGTAATTACGTCATGATGCGCTTTAAGGCTCGACCAATTCTATTTAGGCGGCTTATTTACACACGGACAAGTTCAACGTCTCCATGCGAGTCTCATATTGAAATGGATTTCTCTCTTGTTATGAACAAGTTCAACTTCTCTATGCGAATCCGGAAGGAAGAAGTGAAACAATCTCAGTAAGCAGGTAGGGAGAAGCAGCAGCTGGAATTAAGCTAGGTGGTTGGTAGAGTGAGAGAGGCATGAGACCAGAAGCCATCAGCTAGAATGAAGGCATGAAATGTAAGCGACCGTCCAACAGAAAGAATCCATGTATATTTCGTAGAGTCAGAACGAGGTTTCATTTAGCAAAAACCTCATCAAATTAGACGAAATGAAAAACTAAGCATGCATGGCTTTTCCAACTCTTTTTGGTGTAGAAGGAGCCTGCCTGGGTAGGACATGAATTCTACGGATTGTGCATTTATAGTCGTTGTTAGAACTACTGCTTCTGAACAACTCTCATTAGTTAGAGTCAGGGCGACAAGCTGAGAGTAGCCCAGGCCATGTATGAACCTTGTTTTCAAATGTCAAAGTGAAACACATATATCGAGTGATTCTGTTCCAAGGAATAGAGCTAGTGGAATTAGATCCGCCGGGGAGCAAAGTGAATTGAATTAGAGAGTTAATTAATAAGCGTAGCCCGGTGGATTAGCCCGAGTTAGAGGTAGGTACCTGGCTGGCTAAGGCTAAAGATGAAAGAGACTTACGCAGCCCGGGCAAGAAGCTCTCTGTGGTTGGTTGGTTGGGGTGACAGGTAGTTGGTAGTTGGTAGTGTAAAAGGTAATGGGTGTGTATCCGCGTCAAACCTCAGTGGTAATAACCTAAATAAACATAAGTGAAAATGGTGGGTTGGTGTCCCCGGGCTGACCCCGGTCCAGCTCTAAGGTTCCATCGTAATCCTTTGTTTGGTGATCCTGTCTTACAGTAGGCTGAAGCTTTTTCAAAGTCGGGGGATGGCGTGAAGTATCATCGGCTGGCTGTCCTTCCGCTTGTCCGAACACGTGAAGCAAGCTTCATTTCCTTTCCATAGTGATAAACCCGGGTAGCAGGCTTGGGTTGGCTTAAAAGGTATCTGGTCTGGGTGAGGTGGTGGCATGCATCGTATAATAATCATAAAGGTCCCTGGCAGGGTAGGTCTCTGGTAAAGCAGCACAGTGCCTTCCATCAATCAATCCCTCCATAAATCATCCATAAATCTATAAATCCATCCATCCTTTGGCGGGTGTCTGGTGAGGTCTGGTGGTAAGTCCCCCTGGCTGGGCAGGTGTATTGTAAATATCCGTGTGTCTAACCCCGTAAGCTTGAGCTTTTTTTGGTGTTCTGGGAGGGCAGTAGCATCCTAAATACATTTTTCTCTCCAACTCACATAGAAACCAGTTTTGTTCTGCATATTCTTCAGCTCCTTTACCTTAGTATTCTAGATACTGCATGGGGGATCCACCATGAGACCCATCCATTCTGGTTGTCAGAGATCCTACCAAAAGAAAGACTCGAGGACTTGGTTGTGAAACCAGATTCGATGCCACAACTGGAATGGAACTACTGCTACTATTCTGACTACTAGCCACTGAACTAGAACTAGGACCACTATTATTTCCTCCCATTACTACTCCAACTTGGAAACTATGGCTACTACTAATGTGGTTATACCAAGGCAAATAGAATATGGAACTAGATAAAGAGAATACTGTATGATTTATGGACACCCGGGGAGTGGTCGAAACTGGTTTGGTTTCATTGCTTTCCGACCTTTCTTTCGCAACTAAGGGGGGTTCAATTTCCTGACTGTATCCATTCTCAGCTGGATCAGGCAGGTTTTTCCACTACCTTTTCTTGGACTGGCTCTGCATCATTGGTTTGTATCTAAAAATCCCTCATAGTAACCTCATTATCTATCTCTTTTCACTCTGTAGACACTCCTCCCAAATTGAGATCGTATTCAAGTAAAGAACCTCGCCCTCCTGATGGTCTTTAGAGCGGCTCTACAACTCGCCCCTGGTGTACACGGGTTAGAGTTTGAACGGCTCAACTGCGATGGTTGATGCGAATGAGAGCCCTGCCTTCCTTGATTGCTTATTGGGTGGGGCTTATGGATGAGCCTGCTTGCGCATCCTCTACAGTTTAAGTTCTCGAGAGATCTACTCTCTTTCAGTAAGTTCAAGTGGTAAGGTTGGTCCTTAAAGGTAAGATTCTCCAGCAAGTAGGGTTCGGCGGGTGATTCGTTCTCTGTTCCAAACTGCGAGTAATTGAAGTCTATCCGGGCGTAAGCCCGGGCCAGTCAATTCTATAAATAATAGGTGATAAAGCCAAGTAAAGAAAGCTAAGGCAGTGAGGTCAATCAATATCTCTCTAGCAGCAGGGTGTCTATCTAATAAGTGTGGATCTTATCAATCTGGTTGTTCCATTCCATTCCCATCTCCGTGTTCTCCTGGTATCGTTGGACCATGCCCTTCTAAGTCTTCTCCAGGTGTGTCACTTCCTCTAAAGCTAAGTTCCATGCCCTGTCTCTCTTCAGCGTGCACCTCAAAGCGCCCTTTCTAATCCATAATCAAATCTGCAGGCGAGGTACATCAACATCCAAAGTAATCCATCTGAGAGAGAAATAGAGAAAGAAAAAGCTCTTCGAGGGAGGGGTAGCTTGTTGGATGGGAGACTATCGTGTCTGCTTCCGCTGGCCCTGTAATCCTATCAATTAAGCCAATCAATCCTGTTTGTCCTTCCTGCCCATGCCATGCCATTTATCCGATCTGATCCGATTCGCTAGCCCTGTTTGTCCTGCCATTGCAACGAAAGCGATCAATTACACGTGTACGCCCTGCCAATAAATGACAAACCCAAGAATGTTCCAAGCGGGGATATCAAGCTAGACCTTGTTTTTAAGCAACAATGACGTAATAAATAACAAGCTTAGCTCTCAAGAATGTTCCAAGGTGGGGATATCCACAAAAAGCTAGACCTTTTTTGAACCCACACAATGACAAGCTCTAATCAACGTATAAGCTTGTGGTGTACACCTTCGTATCGTTGCCCTTGAGGCCCTGCCCATGCCATGCGATGTGCCGCCATGCCATCCATCCCCATCCTTGTCCTGCCCATGCCAGCCTAACAACCCAATTCACACCAAACCAATCCATTCAACGTGTGCCCAGCGATTCACCAAACCAAGAATGTGCAAAGCGGGAAAAATCCCAATGAATTTCTCCCTAATCGTTAGAATCATAAGGCCAGGTAATTCCGCCAAAGGACTTTGACTAGTCTTTTTTCCATACTAGTGTAAAGGTTAGGAAAGATGGACTGCTTTAACGAGTGGAAAGAAGGATGGACTGACCGGTATGGTTGAGGGAGGGTTCATTTTATCCCGTAATAGTGGAGGGTGAAGGTTTACGTTTGAAGGTGCTCTACCGAGGGTGCTTTGCTACTCCGCTTGGATTGGTTATTCAGAATGGATGGCTGCTGCGCTACTTGAATCGGCTTGGTTACTCAGCTTGGGGGATACTTGACTGGCTACTCGACTGTGGCTTGGCTAATCAGATTGGCTAATCGAATAGGATGGCTGCTGCGCTATTCTACTGCTTGGCTTGGATACTCAGCTGCTTGGATTGACTGCGCTAATCAACTGCGCTAATCGAATTGGGCTAATCGAATGGGCTAATCGAATGGGATGGCTAGTCTCAAACTTTCAGGGTATGGGAATGTATGACCTCAACCTTGTCGAAACAGTAATTCGATGTCGTCCAAGCTGCTTGGCTTGGTTACTCAGAATTGGATACTCGGGCTGGGCTACTCGGCTGATCAAATCGATTGGCTACTCGACTGGGCTATTCGACTAGGCTACTCGGCTTGGCTACTCTCTCTATACTTGGACATTCTACTCGGCTACTCTACACTGGGGCTTCTGGGATGGGATACTCTACTGGATGGAAGGAGCTCCCGGGATTGCTGCTGGGGGGGACATTGATTCTGTGAACAGATGGATTCTGGGACATCTGAACTCTATAAGGCTGGGTCTGGGGTTGCTCTCTGACTATTAGTCATTTATATACTTATATTTTATGAGCGGGGTTCTTTACAACTTCATAAAGGGGTATGGGAATGTTCAGTTTGCTCAGCTCATGCCTGATGTCAAAGGGTGGAGGTGCTAGAGGGGTATAGTGCCAAAGATAGACTCCCTCAGCTCAGATCCAGGTTTTGTTGAGTGGCCAGTTATCGATTTAGAGTGTATTCCCCTTGACCTTTAGTGGTAGGATTTTTTTGGCCCCTTGATCTAGGGCTCATATTGGGATCCCTCCTAGAGTTATGTAGTCGTGGCCCCTCAGCCTTGGATACTCTCTGGACGACCTTCTTATACAATGTATTGATCCCTTAATGAGGATTGAAGACGGTAGGCCTCGTCTTTTCCCCCTTATCTCTCAGCTCGGCTTCTAGTTCCATCTCTAGTTGACATGCCCATTCTTTGATGGGGTTTTCACTTCCATACCTAGTGCATTTATTGGTTTTGTCCTTTTCTTTCTTGTATTAGTTTCCAAGATTTTGATGGATGGGTTCTTAGATCTTAGATCTTTTCTTCTTAATGAGAGCTTAGAAGTTAGATATCAACGCTACTTTGGCTCAGATTTCGACGTTGCTTAGATATCTTTGACTATTCAGATTATATGTTGTTCTAGTTGCACTGACCTACTTTTGTGGTCGTTTGTTGGACAATAAGAAAAGAATATCATCTTAGCAAAGGTTGTTAAGAAGATGAAGTTGCCAATGATGTCACACCCCCAACCATACACCATCGGTTCGCTAAGGTAGGGACAAGGCATGCGTGTCAATCAACAATGCTGCCTGCAATATGACATTGATCCCTTTCAAGATGCGGTACTATTTGATGTTGGTTTGCTTGATGTTTTTGAGTTTTTGTTAGGATGACCATATACGTGGAAACATCTTGTTGTTTACCAATCTAGGGCCTAGGCCTTATTGTGTCATTGTTACCCTAGGAGATCAGCTATAAAATAGACCAAAGGTAGTCCCAACTACTGCAGTCTCCTTGATAACTACTAAGCAGTGTAGGAAGATAAGCTCTCAAAATGGTAGATTTTGTCTCTTCATGTTTTGGTCGGAAGGAGCATAGAAAATCACTGCGACAGCCAAGGCCTTTGCAAGTTCCTCTACACAGTAGAGACAGGTAGATAGGTTGATGGAAGAATATAGAGACATCTTCACTTCACTTACAAGCATACCCTTGCATAGTCAGGTAAAACATGCAATTGGTTCGACACTAGGCACCTATCTTCCATCATGTGTACAAATGCTTCATCCTAGAGAATTATGATATTAAGCACTAGATTAAGGTTATAATATGGAAGGGCAACGTTATACCAAGTTTTTCACCCAGGCGGGAGCTCAATTGTGTTGGTTCAAAAGAAGGATGGGACATGGTGACTTTGCAATGCATTGACTATAAAGTTTGAAACAAAATAATAATGAAGAATTGGTAATTAATCCCCTGGATTGATGATCTACTTGATCATCTCAAAATTTCCAGGTTTTGAAACAAGATTGATCTGATTTTAGGCTATCACCAAGTATCGATCAAGCCAAATGGTGTGTAGAAGACATTCTTCAAGTTTAAGGAAGGTGGTTGGTCATGATGCTCAACATGACTAATGCAACAACAACATTCATGAGGATGATGGATGATATTTGCAGCCATACACTAACTCTTTTGTGGTATTCTACTCCTCGGCCATATTATATACGTGATAGCCTAACAGGCAGAGAGTAGACAATGAACGACTGTCCTCAGGTAGGTCGCCCAGCAGCTAGTTCGGAAGGAATGAAACTAGTGAAACCGTTGGTGCGGGGTGGTTTAATCGGCCAATAGAGTGAATTGGTTACCCGGCCAGAAAGAAGGATTGTTACTGTGTTGGTCCGGATATTCAATATTGGGTTGGGGGCAGTAGGGCACTAATGAATTGGTAGGCTTATCCCTCCCTCTTAGGCAGGATCTTCCCGGTTCGAGCATGCTTAACTTCGTTGAACTCGAGAAACCCATCCCGTCCTATCTATAGTTGATGGATGGGGGAAAGTATCTCCCAAACCCCCTGTTCCCTCTCTAATCCTTTATAGGATCTCTAATAAGGAGGATAGTGGGTGCCTCCCTTCGGTTGGAAAACCTTCTTATCCCCCTAACCTTCTTAGAACCGTAGTGGCAAGTTGAACCAGCTCACTAGCCTTCGTAGGAGCATACAGATGTGGAACCAGCTATCGTTGTTTGAAGTTGAACTCACTCACTCCAGAAGGATGGATAAAGAATGCATGCATAAGAAAGATGCGGGACTACTCACTTCAGAAGGATGGGAAGCTTAGAGACATAGTTAGAGTACGCAGCTTAGAGAAGACAAGGTTTGAATTAGCCTTCTTAGAGCAGCTAAGTGGGATTAGAAGCCTTAAGAAAGCATAGTCAGAGTACGCAGCCTTAACTAGACTGCATGCAGAGAGTGGGATGATAAGCCTGGACGGCAAAGCTTAGAGAGGGTAGTAGAAGCCATACCACTATACGCCTACCATTAAGCCATAAGAATCCCACTACTTCAGCAGAATGGGCTTAACTTCTATAGGTATGGGGGGGGTTTGAACCTAATTCATTTTATTAGAAGCTAGCTAATAGAGATAAGCACCACAGCCGGGAGAATAAGAAAGACTAAGAGACTTACTAAGAAAGAAAGACATATAAGTACTTATACCCGGCCGAAGGGAGGTACCCATTAAACCCTACATAGAAGGATTATAAGCTTATATAAGAAGGTAGTAGTTGGAAGCTGGGCGCCCATATGTTCGGACTAGTCATAGAAAGGGGAAACTCATATGCTCCTACATCTAGGCATAGAAGTAAAAGCCAGTATTCTATTTCAAGTGGGAATAGAGAAAGACAGACATAGGGAAGGAAGGCGGGCGTTTTGCTCCCCCACTAACTCACTCTACGGCCTATCTATCACTACTATGGCCGGTAGGCAGGGCGTATTTTCAGACAATAAGTCAATAAGGACCTGAAGAAGAGAAAGGAACCTGACTGAAGAAGCGAGAAAGGCCAAGACATAGCTCCCTTCTAACCCAAGTTACCGAAGCTTCAACAACTGGCTCTATTACTGGTACTGGATCGACTTATGCTACTGGTGCGTTGCGTCTGGTTATGCTTCTGGTTCAACTGCTGAGGTGACAACCTTAAATTGCTTAACCCCAAAGTCAAGTAAGGTTATCACTAACGGTCAAGGGGAATACACTCTAAATCGATAACTGGCCACTCAACAAAACCTGGATCTGAGCTGAGGGAGTCTATCTTTGGCACTATACCCCTCTAGCACCTCCACCCTTTGACATCA
>Ga0115845_100006_pt1 | contig 34639 bp, 35 predicted proteins | sample InSIn1SAF170_2_FD_83859 | JGI IMG/M metagenome (GOLD analysis project Ga0115845, IMG submission 83859) | reverse complement strand
AATGAGGTTCAACATGGTGAGAATAGGACATGACGATAGATCATCCTCAAATTTTAAAGTTATGATTTATTTAATAATGCACGTTTCATCTACTATAGCACAGCCCATAAAAAAGCCTCCGAGTGGGTAATGCCAGTCAGTTAAGAAATTGACTGGCATTTTCTTGGGTACTTTTGAGGCTTTATTTTGACGACTCTAGGGCATTGCCTTGATCTTCTTTCAGGCAAAACAAACATTTTAGACTGTTCCAGCAAACGCTCTAAATGCTTGGGCAAATTCCCTGCCGATTCCAGCGGAGTATGCCTTAATATATTGATAATGCTGATTGAAGCAATATGGAAACTGATACGCAAAGGGCTGACTTTCGCCCGTTGAGCCATAAATTTCATTTGCCTTCTAAGAATATTATAAGCAATCAATACACCCCATAATTCCTGATACACCAATTCAGGCTGCTTGCTTCTTAAATGCATCCCATCTTGCAGGTCGCTCTTGATTTCACGGTAGCACATCTCGATTTCCCAGCGCTGAGCATACAGCGTACTGACCTCTTCCAGAGGATAAGCCTTTGAATCTAATAATGATGTAACGTATCGTCTAACCCTTCCAGACTGTTCAGTTTCAATCAGGCGGGCTTCCCAATAGTCACCTAAATCCGGATTCAGTTTCTTCGCTCTTGGAGAAACAGGCATTCTGATTTGAAAGTCATGCGCTGAGTTTTTCCTGATAATTTCATAGCGCAGATTGTCTTTAGCCCGCATAAGCCAATGGCAGTTTTCCCGAGACTGCCACCCTGATAAGAAATCAGCAGAGAAGTAGGCCCGGTCAAATAAAGTCAGGCTATTTGCAGGCACTTTCAATTTCTTCGCTAAAGTCAGCTCGCCTTGATCCATACTTCCAATCCCGGCATCAATCACTTCATGAGTATTGGTGTTGATCAGGCAAACCGCTCTGGCTTGCGGCCAAGGTGCTGCTATCGTTTTGCCTTTGGAAGAACCGAAGTGCCTGAAGTTCTCATCTGTGTGGGGCATGGACCAGACGGCTCCATCTACAGCGCAGATGCTTAGGCCATGAAAGGCGGAATATTGCGGCTGAGAATCTTCAAACCATGTCTGACTCAGTGTATTGAACAGGACATTTAAAGGCTCCAGACCCAAGCGCTGTCTGGCCTGCACTGATGCGCTTGGGGCGCAGCTTTCAGCCGTGCCAAAAACCAGCTGCAGCTGCTGAACAACATACCAGATGGGCTGGTCGCGGAACAATGCAAGTCCAATAACTAGCCATACAGCATGCTCTGCGGGGAGTTTTCTTTTTCTGACCGATGCTTTCCCGGTCCGTTTTAAACAGTCTTCAATCCAGTTTAAATCAATTAATTCGCTAAAATTAGAAAGTGAAGGAGCTGTCTGCTGAAATGCTGAACTTAAATTCTGAGAAAAAGTCATAAAAAAATGAGCGTATCTGGATACGCTCATTTTTACCGCATTTCAGCTATTTTGTCTTAACTGATCAGCATTACTCCGAGTGGGAGGCTTTTTAAGCTTAGAAATATTATTGCGCTTTTTCTTTTACATCAGCAGCACCTTGTTCTACGGCACCAGCAACATGAGCTGTTGCTTCTTTAGAGGCATTTTTAACATCTTCAGCAGCAGCTTCTGTTTTCACAGCAGCTTCGTCAGCGGCAGCACCAATTTTTGCAGATGCTTCATCTGCAGCTTTTTGAGTGTCAGATACGGCTTCACTTGCAGCTTTGTTAATGTCATGACCTGCTTGTTCAGCAGCATTTTCAAGGTGTTCACCTGTCGTTGCACCCGTTTCAGGTGCTTTTTCTTTTGAACAACCCATTAAAACAACAGCAGCAGCAAGACCTAAAGCAATAAGTAATTTATTCATTTTCATATCCTTTTCGTTTTATACCCAAAAGTAGGGGTTGGGCAAAATATAATCTACTTTGAATGTAAAACAGACTGTATTATTGTTAAAAAAATGTAAATTTTTATAAAAAACAGCGTGATAAAAAGGCTTATAAGCTGAGTTACCTATAAGCCTTTAGTAGAGAATAGTTTGAGAGGATTACACGCCAGAACGAATAATATAATCAAAAGCAGACAATGATGCTTTCGCGCCTTCACCTGTGGCAATGATAATTTGCTTGTATGGCACAGTCGTACAGTCACCTGCGGCAAATATACCTTTGACATTGGTTTCGTTGCGATCGTTAATCACAATTTCACCACGGTTTGAAAGCTCAACAGCAGTCTCTTTGAGGAAATCGGTGTTTGGTAATAAACCAATTTGCACAAAGATTCCTGCAAGCTCAACCGTATGTTCTACATCAGTTGCACGGTCTTTATATTTCAATGCTGTCACTTGCTTACCATCACCCACAACTTCAGTTGAGAGTGCATTCAGGATCACTGTGGTATTAGGCAAGCTATGCAATTTGTCTTGTAACACTTGGTCAGCACGTAGTTTGGTATCAAACTCAACCAAAGTTACATGTTCAACAATCCCCGCAAGATCAATCGCGGCTTCGACACCTGAGTTCCCTCCGCCAATTACTGCAACACGTTTGCCTTTAAACAGTGGACCATCACAGTGTGGGCAGTAGGCAACACCGCGGGTACGGTATTCTGCTTCGCCCGGCACATTCATTTCTCTCCAACGTGCACCTGTAGAAAGAATGACCGTTTTAGATTCAAGCTTAGCACCATTTTCTAAAGTGACTTCAACCAAGCCATTCGCGGTCTCATCTGCACCTTTGATGTTAGAAACACGTTGTAAGTTCATGATGTCCACACCATACTCACGGACATGTGCTTCCATTTCAGCAGCAAACTTCGGCCCTTGAGTCTTTTGAATCGAGGTATAGTTTTCAATGTCCATGGTATCCATGACTTGACCACCCATCCGTTCAGCCACGATTCCTGTTTTAATGCCTTTACGTGCTGCATAAATGGCTGAGGTATTTCCCGCAGGACCACCACCAATCACTAAAACATCAAAAGCATCTTTGGCATTGAGTTTTTCAGCTTCTTTGGCAGCGGAATTGGTATCCAGTTTGGCTACAATCTCTTCCAAGGTCATACGACCTTGACCGATATGGTTGTTGTCTTGGAACACCATCGGTACAGCCATGATTTTGCGTTCTTCAACTTCGTCTTGGAAGAATGCCCCATCAATCATAGTTGCTGTCGTGCCTGGATTGTAAATAGCAATCAGGTTCAACGCTTGCACCACGTCTGGACAGTTATGACAGCTTAAAGAGACAAATACATCAAAGTCAGACTGGATGCCTAAACCTTTGATTGAAGCTAAAACTTCATCCGATACTTTGGGTGCGTAACCTGAGGTTTGTAACAATGCCAAAATCAAAGAGGTAAACTCATGTCCCATCGGTAAACCCGCAAAGAACACACGCGGTTGTTCACCGGCTTTTGCTACACCAAAGCTGGGTGCACGTGAGTTTTGACCATCAAAACGTGCAGTCACCAGTGGAGACAGTGCTGCAACCTCTTCAACCAATTCTTTGATTTTGTCTGATTTCTCAGAACCATTCAAAGTCGCAACCAATTCAATCGGACCTTCAAGGCGTTCAAGAAGTGTTTTTAATTGAGCTGAAGTATTTTGATCTAACATTGTTAAGCTCTCCAAAGCAGTCTATAAATTTATTTGATAGAAGAATCATAGAGTAAATCTAAAAATAGATAAAACAGTTTGTTTTTATTTTAATAATCGGTTTTATAGATTTATAAGTATTTTCTTCAATCATTTCATAAAGCTATATGGGGGATTTAAACGATTTTTCAAGTGATTTGCAGTTTAAGCCGTATAAATTAGGTATGATCGAGACAGTTAAAAAACAATAGGGAAGCAAGTGATGCAATTACAGCGCGGTATCTATCAGCATTATAAAGGTCAACTGTATCAAGTTTTACATGTGGCGACGCATAGTGAAACCGAAGAAAAACTGGTGGTTTATCAGTGTTTATATGGTGATTACTCGATTTGGGTACGTCCACTTGCCATGTTTACTGAAACGGTAATGTTAGAGGATGACCGTGAGGTTGAGCGCTTTAAACTGATTCAAGAAGTATAAACGAAGCTAAGTAAAGTAGAGGGGGATTGGGTGATGCATGCAGAATTTTTGAGTAAAGTATCGGCTTTATATCAACGCTTTCAAGAACATGACAGTACGCAAGCAGATCGAATTGCGCGCTTTCGCAATATTGAGCCTGAGTCTGCACAGTTTTTGGCGCAACTGGTTCATATTCAGCAGCCCCAGCAGGTATTAGAAATAGGAACATCAACAGGTTACTCAACCTTATGGTTGGCATATGCAGCGCAACAAGTGAATGCTCGATTAACCACTTTGGAAATTGATGCTGAGAGAAGTCAACAAGCCACTAGCCATCTTGCGGATTTCAATTTATCCAATGGTGTTGAGTTTTGGGTGGGTGACGCAGCTGAATATTTGAAGCAGTCGCAAGCCATCTTTGATTTTATATTGCTAGATGCTGAACGTGATGCTTATGTCGACTATTGGCCAGATTTGAAACGACTAATGTGTGTTTCACGCGGAGTTTTGGTGGTTGATAATGTTCTATCGCATGCAGATCAAGTCACGGACTTCATCGCGATTATTCAGCAGGACGAGCAGTTTAACCTGTCTACATTAGCGATTGGTGCCGGCTTGTTGGTGGTGACGTGGGATCATGAAAAACAATCAGGATAAATCCTGATTGTTTGAGATTCAAAAATTAATGAATACTTAAGCGCGTAAAGTGCAAATCATATTCTAAATATTTATGAACAAAGGCTGTTTTATTATTACATCGAACTAAGTTGTTATAAATAAATTCAGGCACAGGGTGGTACAGCTCGCCTGAACCATCGGCATAGAAAATTTTTAAATAGCGTGTGGAAGCGTTGTATTTCCAAGATGTTACCGCAATTGTCCCCATAAGCGACTCCCCATCATTTACATGGAATCACAGCAATGTGGCTGCTTAATTTAAACTTATGCCAAACTTAAAAAGTGAAGTATTACAGTTTTGTAAATAAAAAAACCGTACATAAAGTACGGCTTTTTTAAGTGATCAGTTAACGCATTTTCGCAAGGAAACGACCTACTCGGGTAATAGCTTCACGTAGTTCATTTTCAGCAGGTAAGAACACCACACGGAAATGATCTGGTGTTGGCCAGTTAAAGCCTGTGCCTTGAACCAGAAGTACTTTTTCCGCACGAAGTAGATCAAGCATCAGTTTTTCGTCATCTTGAACTGGATAGATTTCTGGGTCCAATTTCGGGAAGCAATACATTGCGCCTTCAGGTTTAACACACGATACGCCTGGAATGTCATTCAACATTTGCCAAGCGATATTACGCTGTTCGTATAAACGACCACCTGGGCGAATTAAATCATTGATTGACTGGTAGCCGCCTAAAGCAGTTTGAATGGCATACTGAGCTTGGTGGTTAGCACACAAACGCATAGAAGCGAGCATGTCTAGACCTTCAATATAGTCGACTGCACGAGACTTATCGCCTGTGATTGCCATCCAGCCTGAACGGTAACCCGCAATACGGTATGCTTTAGATAAACCATTGAAAGAGATACAGAGTTGGTCACCAGCTAATGCTGCTACAGAAACATGTTCAATACCGTCATAAACGATTTTGTCGTAAATTTCATCTGCAAACAAAATCAAATCATGCTTTTTAGCCAATGCGACGATTTGCTCAAGTACATGGCGTGGATAAACTGCACCTGTTGGGTTGTTTGGATTGATAATCACGATACCACGGGTACGTGGTGTGATTTTACTCTCCATATCCGTAATATCGGGATACCAAAAGTTTTCTTCATCACATTTATAATGAATAGCTGTACCGCCTGAAAGATTTACCGCAGCCGTCCAAAGGGGGTAGTCAGGCATTGGCACGAGCATCTCGTCACCATCATCTAACAAGCCTTGCATGGCCATCATAATCAATTCAGAGACACCATTTCCGATATACACGTCATTGACATGCATATCTAAGATGCCTTTTTGCTGATAGTACTGACAGATGGCTTTACGCGCAGGGAAAATCCCTTTTGAGTCGGTATAACCCACTGCATTTGGCAGGTTTAAAGCCACATCATTAATAATTTCTTGAGGAGCTTCAAAACCAAACGGTGCAGGGTTACCAATGTTGAGTTTGATAATCTTATGGCCGGCTTCTTCCATTTCATTGGCCGCTCGTAACACTGGTCCACGGATGTCGTAGCATACATGCTCGAGCTTAGACGATTTTTTTATTTCGCGTGGGGTTTGGAGAGTGTTCGGCATTTTGATGTTCTCGGAAAGAGTGGAGGTCACTTTTGCATAACGGTATAAATAGCTTTTAAATGTTTCAGTTGTCACCAGGTCGAGATCATGTTCATCTCTGAGTAAAGCAACAATTTTTTTCATGCGTAAAACCCACCTGTTGATATTGTTTAATCACAGGCAGTAGATGTTTAAAAATAACGCTCTTTTTTTGCGACATTTTTTTAATCCTGAGCAAGAATGTCAATAAGACTAACACTAAATTTGCTCACAAAAAAGCATTTAAGAAAATAAATTGCTTACCATTTTTATTAATTGCTTTCTTTTTGCTTTTATTGGAATTATAGGTCTTTTGTAAATTGTGAACTAAACACTAGAAATTTTAAGTTGAATCACGTAAATATAGGATTATCCTATTTTAAATAGCAAGATAGAAAGGGACGTGATCATGGGAAAACTCAATAAAACAGACCGAGAATGGCAAAGAGAGTTATCACCTGACGAATTTCGCATTACGCGACAAAAGGGGACGGAACCAGCCTTTACGGGGAAATATTGGAATACTAAACAAGCCGGCACTTATGTATGTCGCTGCTGTGGTACGCCATTATTTAATTCTGAAAATAAATATGACAGTGGTTGCGGCTGGCCAAGTTTTTATAAGCCACTCAATACGACTGTGATAGAAGAGCATCAAGATACAACACATGGCATGGTGCGTACCGAAATTGTATGTCATCACTGTGATGCTCATTTAGGCCATGTTTTTACAGATGGACCTGAGCCTACAGGTTTACGTTACTGTGTAAACTCGGCTTCATTAGAACTAGAAACACAAGAAAAAAGTGATGAGGATACTTATCCATGACCAACATTTATCAGTTTGAAGCGGAATTGTTAGATGGAAAAAATAAAGCCTTTGCTGACTATGAGGGCGAAGTGCTGCTCATCGTCAATACGGCCAGTAAATGTGGGTTTACACCACAATTTGCGGGATTAGAAAAAATTTACGAGCAATATCATGCACAAGGGTTTGAGGTGTTAGGCTTCCCTTGTAATCAGTTTGGGGGGCAAGATCCGGGTAGCAATGAGCAAATAGGAACGTATTGTCAGAAAAACTATGGGGTGACTTTTCCCATGTTTTCCAAAGTTGATGTTAAAGGCCCTGAAGCCCACGCCATATTCCGTTATTTAACCAATAACAGCAAAGGGATTCTCGGCAGCGGCATTAAGTGGAATTTTACAAAATTCTTGATTGGTAAAGATGGCAAAGTAATTAATCGTTATGCGCCAACCACCAAGCCTGAAGCCATTCAGGCAGATATTGAAAAAGCATTACAACAATAATCGGTTGATGTATCGTCAGTGATGAAAGAGCAAGGTGCTTTAGTTGAATTTTGGAGTGACCCACACATGCCTTATGTGGAAACACGTCGGGCATGTGCAAGTCGTGCTTGTTATAAAGCCCATAGTCATCCGACATTTTCAATTGGAACGGTGGATCAAGGTAACAGCATTTTCACTAGCCACTTCGGTGGAACGCAACAAATAGACGCTGGTACTTTGGTATTGGTTCCTGCACATGTAGAACATGCGTGTAATCCTGTTCCAGATCAGGCTTGGAGCTACCAAATGATGCATTTAGATGCACATTGGTTGAATCAGTTATTACAAGAAACTGCACATAAAGATGCTTATCAAGACATACCGCAGTTCAAACCCGTGCTGTATAAACAGCCTAAGATGTATCATGACTTCAGTTGTCTTAACAGTCAATTATTTGATACTGCACTGTCTTATTGGGAAAAAGAACAAACCTTAATCACAACACTTACTGAGCTTTTATTTCCATATATTCAGCTAGAATTTCTTGCTCCTCAACACTATGCACAGCAAGAGTTTAAGCAGCTTTTATCGATGATTCAGGATGCTGATGTGTTTTTATCATTAGAGCAAATGTCGCAAGAAGTCCAGTTGAGTCGGTATGCCATTATTCGGCTATTTAAATCGTCTTTAGGTATGACGCCGCACGCTTATCAATTGAATCATAAAATTAATGATGCACGTACCTTTTTAAAACAAGGTATGGATATAGCGCAACTGAGTTATACGCTGGGCTTTAGTGACCAAAGTCATTTTCATCGTGTTTTTAAAAATTTAACGGGCACTACGCCTAAGCTCTATCAAAAGCAACATCGCGCAATTTTATCCAAGAGTTGATCTTCATCCATCGTTAGGCTTGTCTCACTTTTAAAGAGAGATTAGTGATGGAGCTTTTTATTGTTATTGCTGTGACGCATTTTGTGGCTTTGCTTTCTCCTGGCCCCGATTTTTTCCTGATACTGATGACGGCATTAAACAGTGGTCAACGAAGGGCACGATATACAGTTTTCGGTATTGTAGCTGGGAATGTTTTTATTCTAGCGCTTATTTTTACTTTACTGGGGTGGCTTGGGCATATTCATGCTTATGTTCTGCTGTTGCTACGCGGATTAGGTGTTGCTTATTTATTGTATTTGTCTATGCAATGTTTTCGCTATAAGCATCATGAGAGTGTTGAAGTTCAAGCGCGTGATCCTGCACCTCCTCAAACGAGAATTCTATGTTTTACTCAAGGTTTACAGTCAAGTTTGCTGAATCCTAAAAATATGATGTTCTATAGTAGTTTGATATTGCTGGTTTATTCAAAATTTGATTTTTATACTTTGCTTTTAATGAGTCTCTGGATGGTGGCACTGGTTCTGATGTGGAATCTGCTGTTGCTTAAGTTATTGAGTTGGAAGCGTTGGAATCATTTTTTAACCCAGCGACTCAATTGGCTTTATAAGATGTCAGGGTGCTGCTTTGCCTCTTTTGCAATCGTTTTGCTATTAGATGGGCTAGTAATATGAGAATCTTAAAGTAAAAGTCAATCAGTTGTCTGACGTCATAAGTTATAACAATGGAATAATTAATTCTCATTTGAATTTACAATTTAAATGAGAATTAAATCAGTTTGACTAAGATCAATTCTCATTTACTATCAGGCTCGAATTTTAGATTGATGAAAAAGGGTAGGAAATGGTTAAGCTGAAACCATTGGTGTTAATGATGGCATGTGTATCTGGGTACAGTATTTCATATGCTGCCGAAGCTCCAGTAGTCGTTGAATCTGACTCATCATCTCAGGCGAGTAATCTTACAGCTTTGGAAACAATCCGTATAGTTGCAAGTGCCGATGCTTCTGCAAATGGTTTAATGGAAGCTTTCGCTGGTGGTCAGGTTGCAAGTGGCGGCCGAGTTGGGATTTTTGGGAATCAAAAAAATCTTGATACGCCATTTAATTTAACTAGCTATACCAATCAATATATTCAAGAGCGTCAAGCAAAGAGTGTTGGGGATGTGCTAAAAGCAGATCCGAGTGTACGTGTTGGGCGAGGATATGGTAATTTTCAAGAAAACTACTATATCCGTGGTTTTAACTTAGGGTCAGATGACACTGCTTATAATGGTTTATATTCAATATTACCGCGTCAATATATTCCAACAGAACTTTTTGAGCGTGTGGAAGTATTAAAGGGTGCCTCATCGTTTTTAAACGGTGCTATGCCAAGTAATGGTGGGATCGGTGGAGCAATCAATCTTCTACCAAAACGAGCAGGAAATGAGCCATTAAATCGGGTAACTGTGGGTACCGATTTTAATGGTGGCTATATCTCAAATGATATTTCACGACGTTTTGGTAAAGATCAGCAATTTGGTGTACGAGTAAACACCGCCTACCATGATGGAAATACGTCTGTTGATGATGAAAAGAAATCATTAGGGCTTGCTGCTATTGGACTAGATTATAGTGGTGAGGGCCTACGCCTTTCGGGTGATATGGGCTATAGCAACAATCGCTTAAATGCAACTCGACCAAATGTAACATTGGGTGCTGGGTTAACGTTGGTACCAAAGGCTATTGATAGTTCTAGTAATTATGCTCAAAAATGGTCTTATTCAAATGAAGAGAATGTTTTTGGAAGTTACCGTGCGGAATATGATTTTAATGATGCACTAACTGCATATGCAGCATATGGTTTCCGTCATGGCGAAGAACAAAACTCACTGGCAAGCTACACATTAAGAAATGCTTCAACGGGTGCTAGTACACTCTACCGTTTTGACAATGCTCGTGTAGACATGGTCAATACAGGTGAGGTAGGGGTACGTGGAAAGTTCGATACAGGTTCAATTAAACATAATTTAGTTGTTTCTGGATCAGCATTTCAACTAAATACGAGAAATGCCTATTTTATGGATTCAGGGAATCCATTGAACTCTAATATTTATCATCCTATTCAACATGACCAACCTGCTGCTTTAACACCAGCATTCTCAGGTGGAGATATGGATAGTCCGAAATTGACCACTCGGACGCGCTTAAGAAGTGTTGCTATTGGGGATAATCTGACTGCATTAGATGATAAATTAATTATCATGTTGGGTGCGCGTTATCAGCAGATTCTCCAAGATACATATAATTATTCTCAAGTGAAAACAGGGGCATATGATGAGAGTAAATGGACGCCTGCACTTGGAGTAACCTATAAAATTACTCCAGAAGTTTCAGTTTATGCCAACTACATTGAATCTTTAGCGAAGGGTCTAACAAATACAACTGGTGGGGTGACCACATCGATTAAACCGTTTGTGGCTGAACAGAAAGAAGTAGGTGCCAAATATGAAAATGACCATCTTGGGGTGACATTAAGTTTATTTGATATTAATAAACAACGTGGCATTATGCAAAATGGTGTATTTAGTGATTCTGGTGAATACGTTCATCGGGGGCTAGAACTGAGCAGTTATGGAAAGCTTACAGACTCCTTGACTGTTTTAGGTGGTTTAACGTGGATGCATGCGACGCAAGAGAATACTGGCTCAGCTATTTATGATGGAAATTATGAAGTAGGGGTTCCAAAGTTTCAGGCGAACCTAGGCACGAATTGGAAATTACCACTCCCGCAAGATATTTCTTTGAATGCCCAATTGACTTATACAGGTTCAACTTATGCAAGCTTGGACAATAATTTGAAAGTTAAAGATTGGACTACGCTTGATTTAGGTGCAAGTTATAGAACTCAGTTTGGTCAAACCCCAACAACATTTAACTTCCTTGTGAATAATGTATTTGATCAGGATTATTGGGGTTCTGTTGGTCTATATGACAATATTAACAATACAAGCAACACCAATAATGGCTATTTAGTTGCTGGTTTACCGCGAACATTTATGCTTAGTGCATCATTTGATTTTTAATCGAATGAAAAAAAGAAAACCTCCTTTATAGGAGGTTTTCTTTTTTAGATGAGCTTATTTATAAAATTGCTTTAAGGCGAGCAATGACTTGTTCACACTGTGCAAGATCTGCAACTAGCGCAAGACGTACATGGTTTTCGCCTGGGTTACCTTGCTCAGTATCGCGTGACAAATAACGTCCAGGAAGCACTTTGACATGTGCTTTTTCCATGAGCATTTTTGCAAAAGTTTCGTCATTATCTACTTTTAACCAGTAGTAAAAACCTGCATCTGGTTTTTGTAGGGGCAGTATATGGCCCAATTCCTTTTGAAATAAATCAAATTTTGCACGATATTGCACACGATTTGCTTCAACATGCGCTTCGTCATCCCATGCTGCAATCGAAGCCAATTGGTGCTGTACAGGCATCGCCGCACCATGATACGTACGGTATTGCAAATAAGGCTTGAGCAATGCTGCATCACCCGCGACAAAGCCAGAACGCATACCTGGTAAGTTTGAGCGCTTAGACAGTGAGTGGAATACGACACAGTTTTTGTAGTCGTCTCGGCCTATTTCAGCACAAACTTCGAGTAAGCCCACAGGTGCAGTATCAAACCAAAGCTCTGAATAGCATTCATCCGATGCAATCACAAAACCATATTGGTCTGAAAGTGCGATTAATTTTTTGAATTGTTCTTTTGATAACACAGCACCAGTCGGATTGCCTGGTGTACAGACAAATAATAGGGCAGTTTTCTCCCAGACTTCAGCAGGTACAGCATCAAAGTCACCGAGATAACCATTTTCTTCGGTGCAATTTACAAAGTACGGTTTTGCTCCAGCAAGTAAAGCGGCACCTTCATAAATTTGGTAGAACGGGTTAGGCATAACCACATAAGGCGCATCTTCACGATTCACCAAGGCTTGAACAAAAGAGAAAATTGCTTCACGGGTGCCAGAAACAGGTAATATATTGTTTTCTACACTAATCTGATTGAGTTGAAAACGACGGGTTAGCCAGTTTGCAATACTGGTGCGTAATTCGGGTATACCTTTACTGTTTGGATAGGTCGATAAATGCTGAAAATTATCGATAATGGCTTGTTTCACAAACTCGGGTGCAGGATGCTTAGGCTCACCAATCGATAATGGAATGAGAGGTAAGTCTGCGGGAGTAATATCCTGAAATAGTTTATTCAACTTTTCAAAAGGATAAGGGTGTAAAAGGGATAAACTCGAGTTCATGAAACAAAATACCAGTGTGTATTGTTAATGTTGACCACAGACCTGACTAGAGGCTTCATCTAAGGCTGATTTTAGTTGTGCAGCAAAAGTTTCAGCTTCAGTTTCATTCATGGGTTGACCATCTTTTTTTGGTGACAAAGAAAATATCTTCGGCACGCTCACCTAGGGTGGCAATTTTAGCAGAGTGAATATCTAGACCTTGCATCATAAACAACCCGCCTACTTTGGCAAGTAAGCCGGGATGGTCGAGTGTTGCAATTTCGACCATGTTTTGTTGCAGTGCTTCATTCAGCGTAATATCAACGGTGTTTTCAATGTCGAAATGGCGTAGCTGACGTGGGATGCGACGTTGCATGAGCCCAGGGTATTTATCTGAATTGGCTAATGCATCTTTTAATGCTGATAGCACTTTTGCTTCACGTTCAGGGTCGGTTAGCAGCGTACCAAAACGGTCAAGCACGACATAAGTGTCTAAGCTAAATGCTTTGGTTGCGGTAATAATACGCGCATCTTGTACATCCAAGTTCATACGATCGAGAATAGCAACCGTTGTTGCAAACAGATTGGGCTGATCTTGGGTATAAATAAAGATTTGTACTGCATCTTGAGCAAATTTACGCTGTGCACGCATCAAAACCAGCGGTTCAGGGTTGTCACCGTGCTGTAAAATAGCACGTGTGTGCCAAGCAATTTCATCAGCAGATTCTTTGAGGAAATATTCATCCCCCAGTTCTTGCCAGACTTTTTCGACATCATCTAGTGCAAACTCTTCGACCAGTTGTTCGCTGGCAGAAAACTTAGTGTCCTCGATGAGCATTTGATAGTCCACAGGACGGCCTAAACCTGAGCGAATCAAGTCACGTGCATGGGTATAGAGCTGACGCATGAGAGATGCGCGCCACGTATTCCAAAGTGAAGGATTGGTTGCATTGATATCCGAAACTGTCAACGTATATAGATAGTCGAGATGTTCCATGTCGCCCATTTTCTCAGCAAAAGCTTTAACCACATCGGGGTCAGAAATATCTTTCTTTTGAGAGGTAACAGACATGAGTAAATGGTTTTGGATGAGCCATGCGACAAGGTTGCATTCACGTTCGGTAAAACCATGACTACGACAGAATTCAATCGCATCGCTTGCACCTAGCTCACTGTGGTCACCACCGCGGCCTTTAGCAATATCATGGAAAATGGCAGCCAAATAGACAATGTCACGACGTGCCAGACGTTGGAACACGGAACTCACGACAGGGAAGTCCTTGGCAAACTCAGGTTCTTTGAAACGGTTTAAGTTCCGCAGTAACAATAAGGTGTGTGCATCTACGGTATAGATATGGAACAAGTCATACTGCATCAACCCCATAATCTGCCCAAATGCAGGAATATAGTTGCCTAAAACGCCATAACGTTTCATTGCCACCATGGTTTCGTATAAGCGATGCGGGGAGCGAATGATAGCCATAAACAGGGCTTGATGCGCTGGATTATCTCTGTATTTTTGGTCAATGCGTTTAGCCGCCAAAATTAACAAACGTAGCGTACGCGCGCGAATGCCTGTAATTTCAGGTCGATTGGCCAATATATAGAAAATTTCTAAAATAGCACTTGGGTTTTCAGAGAAAATCTTATGGTGTTGAACCGCTAGTTTGCCGTCGACTAGTTTAAAATTTTCATTGATTTCTTCAATGTTACGCTCATAGTTCGGTAGGCGTGGGGTAATCACAGATTCATTGAAATAAGCCAACAGCATTTCATTCAGCGTGGTGACTTGTTGAGCGCTTCGATAATAACGTTTCATGAATTGTTCAATTGGGTAATTCGGTGATTTACCTTCTTCACGCACATAGCCAAACTTTGCGGCAATGTCACGTTGATAGTCGAACAGTAAACGGTTTTCATCACGTTTAGTGAGGCGGTGTAGGTGATGACGAATTTCCCAGAGGAAGCTTTCGGCTTCTTCTAATACACCTAACTCAAACTCCGAAATGAAGCCTAAATGCACCAAGTCATAAATACGGTTGACGCGGAAATGCCGTTTAGCAATCCAACCAATTTGGTTAATGTCCCGAATGCCACCCGGCGCATTTTTAATATCGGGTTCTAGATTACTTTCCGTAAAGTTATGCTGTGCATAACGTTTGGCCTGTTCTTCCATTTTTGCATCATAGAAGGTTTTATCTGTCCATGTTTGCGAAACAATGCGTCGCGGCCATTTGGCTAAGTGTTCATTGCCTGTAATTAAACGGGACTCAATGAGGGCTGTGGCAACTGTTAAGTCGGAGGTTGCTTGTTCAACACAGTTGGCAATGGTACGTACACTAATGCCGGGCTTGAAATTGCCGACATCCCAAAGTGAGGAAATAAAGACAGAAATGAGCTTTTCTTGTTCTTCGCTAAACTCATCTTCAGACAAGATCATGATGTCTACATCTGAGTAAGGCAGCATCTCCCGGCGACCATAGCCACCGACAGCAAATAAACTTAAGTCTGTCTGATCGAGTTTTGCATATTTCCATAGGAAAATAAGTGCTTCATCGATCATATTTGAACGCGTTAAAATGACATCACGAATGGATTGGCCATGATCAAAACTTTCTTGTAATTGATTTTCGACATCACTACGCCATTGATTAATGGCTTTGATATCGTGATTACTGCTGACATAGTTAAGCAGTGGAGAAGTATTGATCATGAACCGTATCCGTATATTTTAACAATGCTTAATTTTGATGAACGCTCACCAGTCCAGCAGCTTCGGCCGCTAGTTCACGCGCTTGGTCGGTTGTTTCAGCCCGCGCTGTCGCAACGCCCATACGGCGACGTGTAAAGCCTTCTGGTTTTCCAAAAATGCGTAAATCAGTATTTGGGTTTGCCAAAGCAAGATTTAAGCCAGAAAAAGATAAGTTATTTGCATCCACACCTGCATAGATCACGGCACTCGCAGCAACGCTATGACGTGCTGTATTGACAGGCAGACCCAAAATCGCACGTGCATGTAGTTCAAATTCACTTTGGAACTGAGAGGCAAGCGTCACAAGACCTGTGTCATGTGGGCGTGGTGATACTTCACTAAACCACACTTTATCACCTTTGACAAAGAGTTCTACACCGAAAATACCACAGCCACCCAATGCGATGGTGACTTTATTGGCAATACGCTTTGCTTCGTCAAGTGCCGCTGGTGTCATGGCTTGAGGCTGCCAGCTTTCAACATAGTCGCCCGCGTCTTGGCGGTGACCAATTGGGTCGCAGTACGAAGTTTCAATTTCACCCGTTTCTGGGTTTTTTGAACGTACTGTTAATAGCGTAATTTCAAAATCAAAATCAATTTGTGATTCTACAATCACTGTCCCTTGATTTACACGACCACCTGTTTGTGCATATTTCCACGCAGCATCTACTTCTGAAAATTCTTTTACGCGGGATTGGCCTTTACCAGAAGAGGACATGACTGGTTTAACAAAGTTTGGATAACCAATGTCATCACATGCAGCACGGAAAGATTCTAAAGTATCTGCAAAACGGTAAGCCGATGTCGGTAAGCCCAGTTCTTCCGCAGCTAAACGACGGATGCCTTCACGGTTCATGGTTAAATTAACCGCTTTTGCAGAGGGGATGACTGTGGCAATATTTTCTTGTTCGATTTCAACCAATACTTGTGTCGCAATGGCTTCAATTTCAGGGACAATTAAATTCGGCTTAACGTCCTGAATGAGTTGTTTAAGCGCTGTCGCATCTGCCATATTTAAGGTATAGGCATAGTGTGCCACTTGCATTGCAGGAGCATGATCGTAACGGTCAGCAGCATGAACTTCTACACCCAAACGTTGTAAAGAAATCACAACTTCTTTCCCAAGCTCTCCAGAACCCAATAGCAGGACTTTAAATGCTGAAGGCTGAAGTGGAGTACCAATAGTAACGCTCATGTAAATCATCCATGCTTGATTTTATGGGCTTTTAGCATAGCAGAACTCTTAAAAGTGTTCAGGGTTCATTCACATAAATTAATGATATTGTCCAACAATTTTTTTTATAAAGCGGTGTATTCCAAAGTCAAAATTTTCATGCAAAATGTTGCTAAATAAACTTTTCCAATCAAGCTGGAAATGACTTGCATAGCTGAGCGCTTCAAATAGCACATCAGGTTTTGATGGATGCAAGATATGGGTTAAAAAGGCATAGGAATATAGGTATAAACCAAACCATAGCTCAGTGCTGCGGTGAGTGTGGCAGGGACAATTTGCTTAAACTTGAAATAAAGTCCAGCTAATACGATGAAGCCGACCAACATGGCAAAACTTTTATTGGGTGTATCTAACAGTGGTGGCAAGGTGGCAACCACGAGCATCGAACTGATCGCGGCAATACCAATCGAACCTAATGCAATTTTTAACCATAAGGCACCGCGCTTTTGTGAACCTTGTTGGAACTTTTGAATGACGAAGAAGGGGCCAAAGCGTGAGGCAAAATTTGCAATACCCACTACAATGCCGACCAAGATAATTTCGATATTCATGCTTGATCTCCCATATGTTCAGGGTCTGGTTTTTTTAGTACATAGTGTTTAAACAAACCTGCAAATATACCTGAACTGATACCAATAAAAATTGCAGCAGATAAGTCAATAAAATAGCAGGCAATGGCAGATACAAGAATGGTCACAGCCACCACAAAAGTGTGTTTCTTTTCAAATGCTGCCAATAAGAAACTTAAGAACAGTGCAGGTAATAGAAAGTCTAGAGCGGCTTGTAAAAACTGGGGTAAATGACTGACTTGGTCTGCAAACATTCCCCCTAGAAAAGAACCGGTAGCCCATGCGAGCCAACTAAACAGGCTTAAGCCCAGCATCCAAGACTCAGACCACTCTTGGCGACGTTGCGATAATTTAATCATGCCTGAGGCAAAAACTTCGTCGGTTAGCCCCCATGACCAAATAGCAGTTTTCTTTAGGTTCAGTTTATCTTGAATTAAGTTTTGTAGCGCAGGGCCATAGAGTAAGTGACGAATATCTAGGGCAATTACAGTGAGTGCGGTCATCCAAATAGACGTACCACTACCCAATAGGGCAACCACTAAAAACTGACTGGCCCCTGCATACATTGAGCAAGATAAAAATAAAGCTTCCCATGCACTAAAGCCAAACTGGGTTGCAGATACACCAAAGGCAAAAGAAACAGGTAGATAGGTAAAGATAATCGCTTGGCTATCCTTAGCCCCTTGCCAAAAGCCAGCAGCTTGTGCAGGAGTGGGATTAAGTTCGGACACAACACACCTTGAAGAAGACTTTATCAATAGGTCAAAATTGATTGTGTATTGTAACTGAATTCACTAGCATAGTGCCCAATTGTTTGTTGAGGCGTTTAACCATGTTGAAGCTCGAATTACGTACTTTAGGGCTGACTGCAATCATTGTAAGCAGTTTACTTTTACAAGCTTGTGGGCAGTCAGAGCAAGCTCCTGAACAAAAAGTAGAAATTAAGGCTGCGCCAAAAATTACCAATGACGCTACGGAATATGCCCAGCGTGCTTGGGTGTTTATCAATGAAGTCGATGGCTTGGTCTATAATAAGCAACTGGATCAAATTGAAGCTAAAGTCCGTTATCCTGCACGTAAACTCAGTACGGACTGGCGTATCAATGTCAAAATGACAGACTCAGTGACCGAAGGAAAATACGCACTGTGTCGTAAAGCCTTGACCAGCTTAGAAGTGTGGGCACGTGAGACCTTAGACGGTTCGTCAAGTGTTGCACAGAAACAGAGCGATTATGAGCGTGATAAAGCACAATGTCGGGGCGCAATTGATAATCCAAGTTTAGGCAATACAGACCCTAAAAAAGTAGGTGTCTAAGACCGATATAGCATAAGCAAAAGCGAGTTTTTAAAACTCGCTTTTTTATGGTTATAACTTTAATGAATGACATAATAAAAATATCCCTATACAATAAAATATAAGAATTGAGTCGAATTTTGAGAGTTAATCTAAAAAATTTAGCTGTTGCAATGTTTGCATTAGCTGCCTGTCAAACACGGTGACAGCAGTCCAAAGTCGTTGAGAAAAATAGTCAAGACGTTACGCCGTGTAGCAATATTTTTATACATCTTTTTTATATGAATTGCGCTCTTAAGGCGCACACTTGATGGTCTATTTTGAGCTATGTGCCATTTTATGCAGCATTGCAGGATCTAAAATCTTAATCTTTTTAAAAGCAATTGCCAGTATTCCTTGTTTTTCTAAGTTTTGAAGTTCTTGGTTAATCGTTTGGCGTGAACACATCAGCATTTGAGCTAGTTGCTCCTGTGATAAATGGATTTCATCATTGGTAATCGATAGATGGTTGCCATAACCGCTTAAAATAAACAGTAAGCGTTGAGCCAGTCGTTGACTGATATTTTGACTTTGGATTGCGATTAGTTCTAAAAAAGCGAGGCGTAACTTCTGTGAAGCAAGCTGTGCAATATGAAACCAAAATTCTGGGGTAGCTTGGATAAACGCCTCAACATCGCGTTTAGGCAGATGGAGCAGGGTGCTTTTTTGAATAGCAATCGCATCGTGCGAACGCGGTTGCTGATCTATTAATGAAATTTCTCCAAACCACATAATCGGTTCTGCGATTGCTGCAACGGCTTCTTTACCTTCAATGTCGACATGACCTAAGCGAACTGCGCCGTTCAAGACTGCATAGATGCCATCAAATAAATCTCCAGAGTGAAAAACAGCTTGGTCTTTTGCAACCTCAATATATTTGGCATGTTGCACAATATACTGTTGATAGGCTTGTGGTAGTTTGGCGAACCAATTGTTATTGAGTAATTGTTGTTGATGTTGAACTTCCAGCATTCCGCGTCCTTTCGTGATTGATCGAGCAACTTGTCAGGTCGACGACAACTTGATGAGCTGTTTTCCTTTAAAGTTATTCTATATCGTGATCAATATCATGCAATAAGGAAATACAGTATGAGTAAATTAGAAAAATTATTAAGTCAGTATGCAGCTTATCATCTTGATCATAAAAATATCGTGACCCACTTTGTGGGTATTCCGTTGATTGTGTTTTCAATTATGTGCTTAACCGCAAGAGCTGGCATGGCTGTGGGCAGTTTTGAAATTACCTTGGCGATGGTTTTGATTTTAGCGAGTATTGTTTACTACTTAAGCCTAGATCGAATTTTTGGTGTGATCATGTTAGTAATCTATGCCATGGCTTATCCATTGGCATATAAAATTTCACAGTTTGATTTGGGACTTTGGTTAAGTCTAAGTATTGGTATTTTTGTCGTCGGCTGGGCGTTCCAGTTTGTCGGGCATTTCTATGAGAAGAAAAAACCGGCCTTTATGGATGATGTGATTGGCCTAGCTATCGGACCATTATTTGTTTTGGCGGAAATGGTGTTTATGCTTGGTTTTAGAAAAGACATCGAACAACGTATGTTAGATGAAGCGCGTAAACAGCGTGCAGCAATGGATAATAAGCATGTCTCTGTGACATCACACTAACTGAATTATTTTGTCGAGAAAAAAGCCAGTGGATTTCACTGGCTTTTTTATGCTGTTTTAAGATGTCTTCACGACTTTATGTATATCTGGTTGAGCTTTGGGTGTATTCGGGCTTGGAGCATGAGCATCTTTATGGGATTTATTAGCCATTTCATTGGCTTTCATTGAATCATGTTTCACCATTTTATCTTGCTTCATGGCTGGATCATGTTTGATCATTTTATCCTGTTTCATGGCTTGATCGTGTTTGGCTATTTTGTCTTGTTTCATTGCCTGATCATGTTTCGTTACATTCATGGTTGCAACGCACTTACCACCTTTATGATTTGCACTGTACCACCCGACAGTGTTGTTCCTTGTGGGCATGCAAATGCTGTAGCGCTAAGCGTTGTGAATAAACCTGCTGCAATAAATGTGCTGATCTTTTTCATTTTCGTTTGTTCAATGAAGGCATTAGTGCCTGTGATTAAATTAGCGATAATACGAAAGAATAGAAGTTATAATATTGTGTGAGATCCAAACGGATCAGGTGTTCATATGTTATTTAATGCTGTTTTTAAGATTGGTTTAAGCTTATAAAAAAACCCGATGGGTATCGGGTTTTTTTATATTCGGAACGACTTATACGTTAAAGCGGAAGTGTAGAACATCACCGTCTTGAACGATGTACGTTTTACCTTCTAAACGCCATTTACCTGCTTCTTTCGCGCCTGCTTCACCGTTGTATTGAACGAAATCGTTATAAGCAACACATTCAGCACGGATAAAGCCTTTTTCGAAGTCAGTGTGGATCACACCCGCCGCTTGTGGTGCAGTTGCACCTACTTTAACGGTCCAAGCACGCACTTCTTGTACACCCGCCGTGAAGTAAGTCTGTAATCCTAAAAGACCGTAGCCTGCGCGGATAACCACGTTTAGACCTGGTTCTTCCATGCCTAAAGCTTCAAGGAACTCAGCACGGTCTTCGTCTTCAAGCAGTGAAATTTCAGCTTCGATTTGGTTGCAAAGCGGGACTACGATTGCATTTTCTTCAGCTGCCAGTTTTTTCACAGCATCTAAATGTGGGTTGTTTTCAAAACCATCTTCTGCAACGTTTGCAATATACATGGTTGGTTTTAAAGTCATTAAACCAAAACCACGAACCAGTTTACGTTCGTCGTCGTCTAGGTCAGCTGCACGAGCAGGTTTACCTTCGTCAAGTAAAGGTAAAATTTTGTCTAAAACCGCTTTGGTTGCTAGCGCTTCTTTGTCGCCACCTTTTGCAGATTTTGCTAAACGAGTCACTGCTTTTGTCACAGTTTCTAAGTCAGCCAGTGCAAGTTCCGTGTTGATGGTTGCGATGTCATCAAGCGGGTCAATTTTACCGTTAACGTGAATGACGTTTTCATCTTCAAAACAACGTACAACGTGAGCAATCGCATCCGTTTCACGAATGTTTGCAAGGAATTGGTTCCCCAAGCCTTCACCTTTAGATGCACCCGCAACTAAACCTGCAATGTCCACAAATTCCATCGTCGTTGGAATCACACGCTGAGGTTTTACAATTGCTGTAAGTTTGTCTAAACGTGGATCTGGCACAGGAACGATGCCTGTGTTTGGTTCAATGGTACAAAATGGGAAGTTTTCAGCAGCAATAGCAGCTTTAGTCAATGCATTGAAAAGTGTAGATTTACCAACGTTCGGCAAGCCGACAATACCGCAATTAAAACCCATGAAATAACTCACAACGTGTTATATAAAAATTGCCAGTGATTTTACATGAAAGCCATGACAAAGTCAGGTCTCAGGGGAGAAGAATCAAAGTTGTAAATCATGGTGTGGGCAGAACTTCCTCATTTAAGCCCTATGTACGAGCCTTTTAAGCTTTTTCTTTTAATAAAGAAACCAGATTTAAGAGATCCGTTGCATGTAGATTATTGTCTATGCAAGGACTAGAGTCTTTCAATTGAGCTGCACCATATTCAAAGGGACGTTCAATATAAGCTGTCCGTAGTCCACAGGCACGCGCTGCAGAAAGGTCATCTTGATGGGTGGCAACCATCATCACTTGACTCGGTGCGACATTGAGAAAGTCTGCGACACCTAAATAGGTTTTGGGAGAAGGTTTGTAGGCTTTGAAATTTTCAGCAGAGAAAATAGTGTCCCAAGGCAATTTTGCGTACTTTGCCAGATCGACCAATAAGCGAATGTTGCCATTTGAAAGGGTGCAAATAATATAATCTTGTTTTAATTGATTGAGTGCAGCGACTGTATCTGGCCAAGGGTTGAGACGATGCCAAATAAAGTTTAAATCATTCTTTTGTGCTTCGGACAGTGTAGATATTTGATATTTCACTAAAAGCTCATCCAAAATGAGATGGTGAATATCATCAATGGAGGTCCACGGCTGCTGACCTGACAAAACCTGATCCATTGCAGGTCGATAGCCTGCTCGCCAGTCTAATGTAAATTGGTTGGTATCGATATTTAAGGCTAGACGTTCCACTTCTTGGACGATTGAAGAATGCCAGTCCACAACAGTTCCAAAGATGTCGAAAGCGAGTACTTTAATTTTAGGGGAATGATGCATATTGATGTGGTTATTCTTCTTTAGGCTTGAGTATACGTTATAGCTTATTCATTTCTATCTGTATATTCAGAGCCATATTTTCTATGTAAATTTGAAAGAAAAGTAATGTTGATTAGACTGCTGTCATAAATCAAAAGCGATTATAAACGGGAAGTGAACTTCATATTGAAATACCCTCCTTAGAAAAAGGAGGGGCTAAGAAACTTAAGTGGACAGTATAGAGCTCTACTTTATGTGAGAGATGTAATTAAACTTTTCTTTTATCGAGTTGATTTGCCAGATTGTCTCCAATCGCTTGCACACACATCACCAAAATCACGAGCACGACAATCACGGCCAACATGATCTGCATATCAAAACGCTGATAACCATAACGATAGGCAATATCGCCTAAACCGCCAGCACCAATTGCGCCTGCAATGGCAGAGGAGTTAATCATGGTCACAATGGTTACGGTAAAACCTGCGACAATTCCAGGAAGAGCTTCAGGTAACAACACATGCCAAATGATTTGAGTACGGTTACAGCCGATAGCTTGCGCAGCCTCAATCAGCCCTTGATCTACTTCGCGTAAACTGACTTCTGCAATTCGTGCAAAAAAGGGTGTTGCTGCTAAGGTTAAAGGGACAACTGCTGCCCAAACACCATAACTGGTGCCTACAATCCAACGGGTGAGTGGAATCAGGGCCACCATCAAAATCAGGAAGGGAACGGAACGGGTGATATTTACCAACCAGCCTAAGCTATGGTTAATACTTTTAGAGGGATAAATGCCATGCTCAGAGGTGCTGACTAGAACCACTGCCATTGGCAGACCAATGAGTAATGCAAAAAATGCAGATGCACCGACCATGATTAAGGTGTCGATGGTGCCTGTTAATAATAAATCAAGAAGTTGGTCGTGCATAGCCCAGTACCTCTACATGTGTCACATGCGCTTTTAGTTTTTGTAGTAGCGATTGAATTTCTAAGTCCTGTGTGGGAACAGCAATGACCAATGTTCCAATTAAATGGTTCTGGATGGTGTCGAACTGACTTTGATATAAATGCACAGTTTGTGGAAAGTGCTCCAAAATCTGTTTTAAGTCAGGTGGATGATGCGCATCTGACGTCGAGCGAATTTTGAAAATGGCATGTGTATCGAGCTGCGTAGGTTCATCATTTAAGCGAAAAGGCAAATCGAGTTGTTCTAGATTCAGTAGTTCTTGGGTAATGCCTTGTTGGGGTTGAGAAAACACCGACCAAACTTCACCTGATTCCACAATTTCACCAGCATCAATGACCACGACCTGATCGCAGATTTCCCGAATCACTTGCATTTCATGGGTAATCAATACAATGGTGATACCCAGCTTTTGATTAATCTCTTTGAGCAAGGACAACACCACAGAGGTACTTTCTGGATCGAGTGCAGATGTTGCTTCATCACAGAGTAAAATTTCAGGATGGTGGACCAATGCACGCGCAATGCCGACACGCTGCTTTTGACCGCCAGACAGTTGTGATGGGTAATGCTGAGTCTTATCGCTCAGCCCGACTAACTGTAAAACCTCGTTGACACGTTGTTCGATGTCTTGTTTAGGATGATTGGCCACTTTGAGGGGTAGTGCGACATTTTCATAGACTGTTTTTGCAGACATTAAATTGAAATGCTGGAAAATCATACCAATGCGTTGGCGGAGCTGAATCAGCTCAGCATGGCTCAATGCCGCCAAGTCTTGTTGATGAATATGGATATGACCTTCACCGATACGTTCTAAACCATTTAGAGTGCGGAGTAGAGAGGATTTACCTGCACCACTTTTGCCAATAATGCCAAACACTTTTCCTGTCGGTATGTCGAGGTCAATATTTTTGAGTGCATGTACAGTATGACCTTGTACTGCATAGTGTTTGTTTAAGTTACGAATTTTGATATGTGGAATTGAAAAATCCACATGAGAACCAAAGCTGACCATTCTTTTTCTCCTTATTTCCAGCCTTCAAACCACAGACCTTGGCCAAAATCACCATCTAAAATTTCTTGAACGTGTTTTGAGTTTTGGAATGCTTGTACAAAGGTCGCAAGTTTTTGGTTTTGATCTGGATAGTCTTTACGTGTCACAAATAAAATGGCGTATTTCTTGTCTATCGGATCAAGAAAAAGGACATGATGCGGATCTGTGACCTTGGCCATTTTTAAATAATGCGGGAAGCCAAAAATTAAATCGGCATCATTAAACGCATGGGCAGTTTGTGGGCCTTCTACTTCAATAAACTGAAGCTGTTTAGGATTGCTCACAATATCTTTTACGGTAGACAGTTCATTGTCGAGGTCTTTGAGCTGAATCAAACCCGCACGATGCAGTAAAATCAGTGCACGCGCCGAATTCACTGGGTCATTGGGGATGACCACACGTGCTTGAGCTGGTAGTACATCTAAGGACTTATATTTTTTAGAATACAGTCCGACATGACTTCCTGTTCCTGTGGCGAAAGCGTGCAAATCATAGTTTGTTTCGCGAATCGCATTGCGTAGAAAGACACTTTGCTGAAAAAAGTTGGCATCAATGTCACCATTTTGTACGGCAACATTTGGCGCATGCCAGTCCGAGAATTCAACCAGTTTGACTTGAATGCCTTGCTTTTTTACCTCATCTGCCACGCTTTGCAGCAGTTCGGCATAAGGTGGGCTAATACCAATCGTTAAGACATCATCTTGTGTATAGCTTTTGCTATAGCGGTAACCCGCTAGAGCAAAAATTGTCATGATGACGCTTAAGCCAATCAGCCATTTTTTTCGATTTTGAGTGAAAGATTGCGTCATGGCTTATACTCACTTCCAACCTGGGAACCAAAGTTTTTCACCAATTTCACTATTCAAAGTCTGTTTAACTTTGTCCGATGTTTGATAAATCTTGATGAATTTTTCAAGTTGCGCTGCTTTCTCTGGATGTTGCTGTTGGTAGTCGTCACGCACCACAAATAAAATCGAATACAGGGTGTTGGTGTTGTCATCTAAGATCAGTGCATCATTTGGGTCAATGGTTTTTGCAAGACGTAAATAATGTGGATAGCTAAAGACCAAGTCAGCATCATCAACGGCACGTGCAGTTTGTGGACCTTCAACTTCAATAAACTGCAGCTTTTTAGGATTGCTGACAATATCTTGCAGGTTCGATAGATGATTGTTTGGGTCTTTTAAGCTAATCAATTTGGCCTGTTGTAACAGTAAAAGCGCACGACCTTGATTCACTGGATCATTTGGAATAACTGTACGTGCATTTTCAGGAATCGCAGCAATCGAGTCATATTTTTTTGAATATAAACCGACGTGTGTGGTGACGCCTTTATCCAGTGCTTTGAGTTTAAATTGGGTTTCTTTGATGGCGTTATCTAAGAAGGGCTGATGCTGAAAATAGTTAGCATCAATATCACCATGGTTGAGCGTGATATTGGGGGTATTCCAATCGGAGAACTCGACCAGTTTGACGTTGATACCTTGCTGTTTTGCTTCTTCCACAGCCACCTTTAAGGGATTGGCAAAGGGTGGGCTGATCCCAATCACCAGTTCAGTGCTGCTCGATTTTTTATGATAAGACCAAGCCACCAGTGCAATGACGAGGGCAGCGACAATTACCCCAATAACGGTAAATTTTGTTTTTGCAGTTTGAGCCATGATATTTCTCGTATTTTAAAATTTATGCGGTTTGTTTTTGCTGTGTTTTAGAATCAGGGTTCGAGCTTTGACATCGATACTGCTGTACAGGGTGGTTTGCGGTCAGTCGGTCACCTTGAGCGAATAATTTGTGGCGTAAACTACCTGTTTCATAGGCGGTTTTATAACGGCCACGCTCTTGTAATTCTGGGATGACCCAACCAATAAAGTCTTGATGTGACTCTGGGGCAACGGTTCGTGTGAGATTAAAGCCATCTACGCCAGTTTCATCTATGAGCTGAATGAGCTTTTCTGCTACAGTTTTTCCACTCCCGACAATCAGTGGATAGCGTCCACCGAGTACATGTTGGGCTTTCAAATCCGCTCGCGTAACTTTTTGCTCTTTAAATTTGTTATTGACCGAGGCAATGCTATTGGTTTGTTTATAAGGAATCGCTTCATCATCTGCGAATTGGCCCAAATCAATTCCGACCGAACTGGAAAAATGAGCCAAACCTGCTTCTGGACTGGCATAGCGAATATATTCTGTCAGTTTTTCTTGTGCGAGTTCGTCCGTTTCTGCCGTCACTATACTAATGCCAACAAAGAGTTTAATAGCTTGCTCATCACGTCCATGGCTTAATGCAAGCGCACGAATCTTATCGACTTGCTGTTTCAGTTTTTCAGGTGTGTCTGCACCAATAAACATGGCTTCAGCATGTTGAGTTGCAAAGGCTAAGCCTTTGCTTGAAGCGCCCGCTTGATAAAGTACAGGCGTGCGCTGAATAGATGGGGAAACCTGAAAAACACCCTGACTTTGGAAAAATTTGCCTTGATGCTGTATGGCATGAACTTTTGAAGGGTCGGTAAAGACACGGTTTAACTTATCTTTTTGGACGGCATCGTCCTCCCAAGAACCTTCCCAAAATTTATAGCAAAGCTCGAGAAACTCTTCAGCTTGTTCATAACGCAAGTCGTGATCTTTTAAACCTTTTTGACCAATTAACCGTTCTGCACTGTCTAAGTAACCCGTGACAATGTTCCACCCAATACGACCATGGGTTAAATGGTCGAGGCTCGCAAAGCGCCTTGCAAATTGGTAAGGCGACTCATAGCTCAAATTTACAGTGACACCAAAACCTAAGTGCTGTGTAACGGTAGCCATTGCAGAAACGAGTGTACTTGGGTCATGACTTGGAAGCTGAATCGACTCTTTTAGGGTTAAATCCAGACCATTTTGATAAACATCGTAAACACCCGTAATGTCGGCGATAAACAAACCATCAAATAAACCTTGCTCTAAGGTCTGCGCCAAATCTGTCCAATAGCTGAGCTCATTAAAGCGATGTGACTCATCGCGTGGGTGTGTCCACAAACCGTGATTGATATGACCTACGCTGTTCATATCAAAAGCATTCAGGATGATTTGCTTCGCCTTGTTATTTTGAGATGATAGTGTCATTACAATGTCCCTCTGCGTGGCGGAAGTACACCGTTAAGAAGATAATTGGCAATGAAGTAATATTTCCAACGTGACGCATCATGTAGCGTGTGAACACGGGCATTACGCCAAAAACGGTCTAAGCCATCTTCACGCTGACTACCACGACTGCCTGCTAGTTCAATTAATTTCGAAGCGGCTTTTAAAGCGGTTTCTGTGCTGTGTGCACGAACTTTCGCTACATCGAGTGATGCTTTAGCAATGTTCTCTATGGTTGGATGGGTACGTGCTGCATCGATTGAGCGAGCCGCTTGTTTGAGTAGGACTTCACTGGCACGTACATCGGCAATTACTCGTCCCAGTTCAAACTGTGTTAGAGGATCATTGGTTGCCTGTTCAACAGCAGAGTCAATCCATGGACGAGCCTGACGCACACGAACCAGTGTTTCCTCAAAAGCAGCACGCGCGATGCCTGTTTCAATGGCAGCATGCATAATTTGAGCAAAAGGCCCAACTAGAGTTGGTCTAGAAAAAGCGGTATCGAAAGGAACAATATCTTCAGCATCTACAGCGACATGATTGAATTTGACTGTACCGCTGCCTGTGGTACGTTGACCAAAACCCGACCAATCATCAATCAATTCTAGCCCTGTACTACTACGCGGGATAAAGACCAGAAACTCTTTGTCATCGGCATCTTTGACTAAGGTGGGGATGCGGTCTGCAAACAGACTGCCTGTGCAATAAAACTTTTCACCATTGACCACATAGCCTTGTTCAGTTTGGCTGAGTGCAGTTTGTTTTTGCGTTGCATTTTTAGTTTTGAACTCAGCCAAGGCATTACCAAAGCGTGCACCTTTTAGCACTTCTGCGTAGAGTTTACGCTTTTGTTGTTCAGTACCGTTGTTACGTAAAACCTCTAAGGCATAGAAATGGTTTTGGGGAATTTGTCCAATCGAACCATCTACACCACTCATCAGTGCGATAATTTGCGCGACCGTATAGCTTGAAACATCTGCCCCTCCGAATTCCTTCGGTACAGTAATGGCCCAAAGGCCAGATTGGCTATAGGTTTCGATTTCCTCAAAAGGCAAAATTCGTTCAGCATCACGTTGGATTGCCTGTTGTTTAAACTGCTCAGCTAAATTTTTGGCAATCTCTAAGGCTTCAACATCGCTTTGAATAATATGTGCATACGCCGTGTCTTTGGATTGAAGTGGAAGAATAGGTTGAAATGAAGTCATGACGTTCTCCTTAAATCCAAGCGTGGCGAGCAGGAAAAGTGTTGTTTAAATAGTAGTTACCCAGTGCATGCAGCTTCCAGCGGATCGGGTCGTGTAAGGTATGCACACGTGCATTGCGCCAATGTTGATCTAAATTATGTTGGCTTAGACTTGAACGACTGCCGCCAAGCTCTAGGAGTTTTTCAGAAATTTGTAGTGCAGCATCATTGGCATAGACCTTTGCTTCAGCGACTAAAATAGAGGCTTTAGCTGCTTGTTCGGCACTGACAACGCTCAGTTGGTCGAGCTCATCTAAATATTCAGCAGCTTCATCGAGCAGTAGGATAGCGGCATCTAACAGGACAGCGGATTTGCCGACTTCTTGTAAGGTGTAATGTTCAAAACTGGCTTTCTCAACTTGCGCATCGATAATCGGTCGGGCTTTTTTAACTGCTGACAAAGTGTCTTCAAATGCGGCTTCTGCAATACCGACATCAATCGCAACTTGCATTAACTGCGAGAAAGCACCGCGATAATTGACATCTTCAGCCAGTTTCCGCTCATCAAAGGTAAGTAGTGGATCGACTTCAACCCGTTGTAATTTTACTGTGCCGCTTGAAGTTGTACGCTGACCAAAACCATTCCAGTTATCGATAACTTCCACACCTTGTGCTGTGGCATCAACAAGAGTCAGTACCACATATCCTTCAGGGTGAATGGCTTTAATGGCTAACCAATGGGCAAAGCTACTGCCTGTAGAGTAGAACTTTTCACCATCGACATAGTAACGACCATTTTCAATGTTTAATGTTGTACTCAGAGTTTTAGTGTCTTTGGTATTTCGTTCAGGGCCGCCATTGGCCAAGCGCTTGCCGTTTAATATTTCATTAAAAATAAACTGTTTTTGTTGTTCGTTGCCCAAGATATCAATCATGTTGAGCAGCGCAATTTGGTTTTGTGGAATTTGGCCGACACTTGAGTCGGCTTTATTAATAATGCGAAAAACCTGAGCTAAGGTTTTGTTGGAAACAAATGCGCCTCCAAAAGTTTGAGGAATACGAATACCGCCTAATCCTTTTTGGCTAAATAACTCGACTTCAGCAAAAGGAAGCTGACGGTTCTGATCACGTTGATCCCGACCTTCTAAGGCAAAGTCAGCGACATGATAGGCTGCATTAATCGCATCCTGATCATTTTGTATCACGTGAATATTTTTAGAGAGTGTATGAGACATAAAAGCACCTTTACTTAATGCCTATACGCTACTTGGGATTGCTTGAATGATTAAATGAAGGATTTTGAATTACTTAGCAGCTAAAAAGTTAAAAATAAAATATGCTAAGTTTAATCATTTAGGTGATATGTTAAGTATTTGAAAAATAGGGAATAGCTGATTTAACTGAGGGCTGAATGGGATGATCAAAGGCTTGCTTATCAAGATTTGAAATATTGTAGAGAAAAAAACGTATAAATTTGATAAAGGCTGTTGAACATTTGCTAGGCAGTTTTGAGTAAAAAGTACATTGTAAATCCTAAATACAGTGACTAAAGTATCCAACTGAAATAGATGGCTTTTCTGAAAAGCCAAAATAGAAAAATAAATGTGGAGCATTTATGAGAACTTTATACCAGTTTCCTTTATCTCATTTTTGTGAGAAAGCTCGCTGGTTGCTCGATCATAAAGAGCTAGATTTTGTCGCACAGAATGTGGTGCCTGGGGTTCACCGGGCTTTTGCACAGTTAAAGACCGGTCAAAATAAACTGCCTATTTTGCGTGATCAGGACAAATGGATCGCTGATACCACCGAGATTGCGCTATATCTTGATGAGCGTTATCCAGAACATCGACTGTTACGTAATGAAGCAAAGCTTCGTAAAGAGGCTTTAGATGTTAATGCGCTAGCCAATGATTTGGGATTGCATGTGCGTCGTTGGGGGCTGGCGCATGCATTGTCCGATAACGATCAATCGTTACAGATTATGTTGGGCGAAAAGGGGTATTTACGTAAATTTGAAAAATACACCAAACCTTTAATGAAAACTTTGATGTCGAAAGGTTATGAGTTGAATGCAGAGAAAATAGAGCATTCCAAAGCCGAAATGCAGCGTTTAATTGAAGTATTAAATGAGATGTTAATTGCTAATCATGGACGTTACTTTGTCGGGGATCGTTTAGGTTTGGCGGATATTGCTGTATGTTCGATGTTAGCACCTGTGCTGGAAATTAAAGGGACACCTTGGGAAAAAGATCATGAGGAAAGTCTATCTGAAGAATTTAGTGCTTATAAAACCTATTTAACCAATTTACCTTTGGGGCAGTATGTTTTAAGAGTCTATCAAACCGAGCGCAATGCTCGAGTCGACTGGCGCGGCGTTTAAGATAAGCTCAAGTCAAACAAGGCAAAGGTGGTGTGATACAGACAACCTTTGCCTTTCTTGTATTTTCAATATCATGATTTATAGAAGCTGAATAGAAAGTTTCTCAGTCTATTCATAACTTTGTAAAAGATCATGGCACTCTTGGTCTAAAAAAGCTGATATCTTTTTATCAATCTCAAAATATATGAAAAAAAATGCAAATAAGCTTTATCTTTCATTTAAAATGCTTAATATAAAATAAACACCTATAAACATAAGTTGTCATGAGAGTTAAATAATGGAATTAGATCGTTTTGATAAGCAAATTTTAGAAATTTTAAGTAATGAAGATATCAATCTAAACGAATTATCAGAGCGTATTAATCTTTCGGTCAGTTCAGTACATCGTCGTATTAAACACCTCATTGATAACGACATTATGACCAAAGTTAAGCGTGATATTAACTATCAAAAGCTCGGTTTTAGTCTACATGTTTTGCTACAAGTATCTTTGAGTAAACATGATACCGACACTTTTTCCAAGTTTTTAGAAGAGCTAGAAAATATTCCTGAAGTGACCAATGCCTTTTTAGTGACAGGGCAGTCGGCAGACTTTATTGTTGAAGTTGTGGCAAGAGATATGGAAAACTATAGTGATATTTTACTCAAACGCATTGGTAAAATCGAACACGTGGTGGCACTTCACTCAAGCTTTGTGATTAAAGAATATAACGTTTTTAACTGTAGTGGTTTGTTGAGCAAAGTTTAAGTCACGCTGAACTTGTATGAGTCTAATGAGTAGTAGGCTTCCTGCATTCAAAAGTTTGCATATTATCAGACATAACTTTTAGTCCTAATACCTGAAGAACGCATGAGCTGTGTATGTTAGAGGCGCTACAGCAGGATGATGTTGCTATTCAATGGGTCGTGAAAAACGCTCAGTGGCAAAGTTTTTTGATCTTTCGTGATCGCTTGTTGAAAAATCAGAATTTAGTCATGGCCTATAATCAATTAAAACATGACAGCCAGCATTTAAGTATGGATAAATATCGTTGCAAAAAAGCAAAATTTATTGAAAGTGTATTAAATCAGACATAAAAAATGCGCTCCCAAAACTATATTCGAGAACGCATTTTTTAAAGCAGTCGATTAGGCGTCTAATTCTGCCAACACCGCATCAGAGAACTCAACGTTGGTATAAACGTTTTGTACATCATCTAAATCTTCGAGCATATCAATCATTTTCATGATCTTTTTCGCTTGGTCGATATCGGTGATTTCGGCTTTTGTTGAAGGACTCATGACCACTTCAGCATTGTCCGATTTTAAACCTGCAGCAGTTAAAGCATCTTGTACGTCACCAAAAGATTCAGGTGTAGTAATGACTAAGATTTCATCTTCATCGACTTCGATATCTTCAGCACCTGCTTCAAGTGCCACGTCCATGATTTTATCTTCTAAAGAGACATCTTCAAAAGTGATCTCACCACGTTTTGTGAACAAGAAAGCAACTGAACCGTTTGTGCCTAAGTTACCATCTGTTTTTGAGAAACAGTGACGGACATCCGGTACAGTACGGTTTAAATTGTCAGTCATGGTTTCTACAATAACTGCAACACCACCAACACCATAACCTTCGTAAGTAATTTCTTTTAAATCATCGTTATCTTCACCACCAGCACCACGTTGGATTGCACGATTGATGACGTCACGTGTCATATTTACAGAAAGTGCTTTTTCTACAACTGCACGAAGACGTGGGTTGCTTGCAGCATCACCACCGCCAAGCTTTGCAGCAGTTGTTAATTCACGAATAAATTTGGTAAAAAGTTTACCACGGCTAGCATCTTGTTTTGCTTTACGATGCTTAATATTGGCCCACTTGGAATGACCCGCCATGCGAAATATGCTCCTTGTAGATTGGCTTTGTGCCTATCAAATTGTGCAAATTCTACCATAAGCACTTTTTTATGCGAAAGTAGGTGTTTTTCTGAAAATCGCCTGAACAAACAAAAAAAGAATTAAAATTGTTTGAAATAAAGCCAGTTATTTAAAATTTACCTTGTGAGGCAGTTCACTTTAAAAATTAACTGTTGGAAAACTCTCACAGAGACCTAAAAGAATAGCGTCTTCACATTCTTTTAGGTTAATTAAAAGACCTTATTGTGCAGCAGTTTTAGGTTCTGGAATCTCAAAATCTAAACCAACATGCTCTTTATAAAGTGCTTTAATAAGCGCTAAGTCATGATCTAGGTCTGTTGGATAGATTTTTCCAAAAATACCGCCTTGCTTGGTTTTTGAGTTCGCGTACATCAGCACAATAGGGACATTTGCTGCTTTAGCAATATGCCAAAACCCAGTACGAATAGGTTTACGTACTTCACTTGTTTTGGCACGTGTCGCTTCAGGTGCAATGACTAAATTGAATTTTTCATTTTGGCTAAAGTGTTCAACCATTTGAGACACAAGGTCTTTATTTGACTTACGATCGACCGCGATGCCACCAATGGCTTCGAGTATGGGCTTCATTGGCCCTTTGAATAATTCTTTTTTAATCAGGGTATGGATTTTCATATCGTAGATTTGAAAAATCGCCAGTGACAAGACAGCATCCAACATAGAAGTATGTTCAAATCCAATAATGACTTGCTTGTCTTCCAAAACGTTTGGTTCTACATGATATTTCCAGCCTGCGAGTTTAAACGCAGACTCACCAATGAATTTTTTTAACATGAGCATAAAAATACAAGTGTTTTTTAAAGAGGCTAATGTCTGCTTGTTTACGGTTTGAGTCAAGTCCTTCTTGATTGCACTTACCACTTTTATGAATGAGCTTGAATCCTCATCAGTTGAACAAGGAGAGGGTAAAAATAGAACACTAAGATGTTTTAAATCTAATCAAATAGAAAATAAATATGGTGAAAATGAAAATACCACTAGGGTCTGTTGACATTTACTGTTCATAATTAACCCTATAAAGGTAGCCATAAAAATATACAGGCTAAAGCAACAGAACTTTGATAATTTCTTTTGAGCTTGTCATATCGAGTAGAACCAAACGTTTTGGAAGACAAGCAAGTCATTATTGGATT
>Ga0115845_100005_pt1 | contig 36625 bp, 35 predicted proteins | sample InSIn1SAF170_2_FD_83859 | JGI IMG/M metagenome (GOLD analysis project Ga0115845, IMG submission 83859) | reverse complement strand
AGTCTAGACCTGGTAGATTTCTATTAACACTACTAATCACATCAAGATCTTCTCTTGTTAAGTGAATTAATTGATAGGATAGTTGTATGTAGTTTGAATCTGTCATTTGATTTCTGCGTACATTTTACCAGTATTCTTGGTCAAATACTAAAAAGAATGAATAAGAAGCCCTCCCCTACTAGACATTTAAGTGTATTAATCGCCTATATAATAAATTTCTCCATAAATATTGTTGGTAGTCTTTTTAGTGAATAGGGCACTCCCCTACTCAGCTAATATAGATCATTTTCAGTTGTGCATTTCACTACGTCTACTCATTTGTTTAACTGTAAGTAGTAGTAAGCCCTCCCCTCTTCTTGGCAACTCCCCTGTTATCAGTCTGATAATGAAAAAACTACGATTAGGAATCGAAAGCCATTATCAGTCTGATAATGAAAAAAACCACGCTTAGGAATCTAAAGCTGTTATCAGTCTGATAATGAAAAAATCAACGATTAAGAATCGAAAGCCGTTATCAGCCTGATAATGAAAAAATCAACGATTAAGAATCGAATGCTGTTATCAGCCTGATAATGAAAAAAACCACGCTAAGGAATCTAAAGCTGTTATCAGTCTGATAATGAAAAAATCAACGATTAAGAATCGAAAGCCGTTATCAGCCTGATAATGAAAAAACCATGAGTAAGAATTTAAAGCCGTTATCAGCCTGATAATGAAAAAACCATGAGTAAGAATTTAAAGCTGTTATCAGTCTGATAATGAAAAAACCACGCTTAGGAATCTAAAGCTGTTATCAGTCTGATAATGAAAAAACCAACGATTAAGAATCTAAAGCCGTTATCAGTCTGATAATGAAAAAACCAGGATTAGGAATCGGAAGCCGTTATCAGTCTGATAATGAAAAAACCAGGATTAGGAATCGAAAGTCATTATCAGTCTGATAATGAAAAAACCAACGATTAAGAATCTAAAGCCGTTATCAGTCTGATAATGAAAAAATCAACGATTAAGAATCGAAAGCTGTTATCAGCCTGATAATGAAAAAAACCACGCTAAGGAATCTAAAGCTGTTGTCAGCCTGATAATAAAAAAAACCACGCTAAGGAATCTAAAGCTGTTATCAGCCTGATAATAAAAAAAACCACGCTTAGGAATCTAAAGCTGTTATCAGTCTGATAATGAAAAAATCAACGATTAAGAATCGAAAGCCGTTATCAGTCTGATAATGAAAAAACCACGCTAAGGAATCTAAAGCTGTTATCAGTCTGATAATGAAAAACACATAAGATATGGACACATGTTAGGCATATAGATTGAAAAAGTTAAAATATATTAAAAATAAAGTGAAAAAGTATTTTAAATATTTTTCAAATATTGTATTGTTTGACTTTACTTGAAAGGTGATTGAAAAATGGAAAAGAACTCAGGAAAAACTTATATTTGTACAAGCATCCATTTTAAAGGTGGTGTGGGCAAAACAACATCTACAGTGAATTGTGCTGCTAAGCTTGGAAAATTAGGTTATACGGTTTTAGTAATCGACTTAGATAGCCAACGTAATGCAACAAAACATATTTCAAATGTTCCAGATATTGACGATATAGATGGCACTCTAAAAGATATTTTTGAAAACTATAAAACAATTAACATCCACGATGTTATACAAGGTCCAGATAAAACCAACTTTGAAAATGTATCTTTGATTCCTTGTGCTAAAAACATTCGTGATGTTGAGATCAATATTCAGCGTTCTAGTCCAGTTCCTAATGAAATTATTAGAAGTGTATTAAGAAAGATAAAAGGGGATTTCGACTTTATTTTGTTAGATTGTCCACCGCGAATGGAAACTTTAACTTTTAATGCTTTGTTAGCATCAAACAGTTTATTAATTCCATTACAGGGTGAATACAGTATTCAGGGTTTGGAAGATATACTTAACTCTATGGATGATTTAGAGACAAGCAATCCAGATTTAAAAATTCTATCGCCAGTACTAAACTTTTATAACAAGCGTAATACAGTGGATCTTACCTTGGCTGAAGATATTCGCAATGAATATGCTCAACCAAAATTACAAGAAAAACTGGTAAATAAGGAATTAATCTGTATTCCAAATGCTACGGTTTTTAGTCAAGCATCATATGTTAAGTGTTCCGTATTTGATCTGGATGCTGGAAAAGAAACACCAGCAAAACAAGCAATTAATCAACTTGTAGATCTAATGGTTTCTGAATACAAAAAATTATAAGGTGCTGATATGAACTTTAAAGATAAAGTAAAAAGCATGAAAAAAACACCTGTTGCTAATGCAACAGGGAGTGACGCTCAAGTTACTGATGTAAAAGAAAATACAGCGACTCCAGCCATAGAAGAGGGGAGTCTTAACCCACTAGCTAAGCGAGAAACAAAAAATATTGTTAGCGGATCTCATTTAGAATCAATCGACATTGATTTAATTGATCCATCACCTTATCAACCACGTATCATGAATAAACGTGTATATGAGAAGTTGCCAATTTTGGCTGCTGATATAGAAATTAATGGACAAATTAACCCAATTACTGTTCGACAGAAGGGTAATCGTTACGAGTTAATTGCTGGTGAGAGACGTTTTAGAGCAATTAAAGAGATTTTAAAGCTAAAGAGAATTACTGCTTTAGTTAAAACATCTATGAATGATGATAAAGCTGCTATAACAGCTTTATTGGATAATACTGCTAGACATAATCTTACAGATTTTGAAAGCATATTAAAAATCAAGCAATTATGTGAAGAGTTCGGTTATCCTTTTGAAAGTTATGAATTTGTTACTGAAAAATTTGCGATTGATAAGTCGAAGTATTTCCGTCTCAAATATATTCTAGACTTACCTGAGTTCATTTTGGACTCTTTGAACGAAGATCCTGAGCTAATTTCTGGATATATTGCTCAAGAAGTGAATACCGCAATAAATAAAGCTTTAGAAACTAAAACCGAAAAAGCAATTTTCGACTTGTTAAGACCAGAATGGGATAAATACGTTGAAGAATTTAAATCCACGGGCAAGCGTCATAAAGGATTTATAGCTATTTTGAGTGAAGAAGAAAAAGCAAATAAGGCGACTAAGCCTGAAAAAACTGAAGAAGCTACTACTGAAGAACAATCGAGTAAGAATAAATTCGATTTTAAAACAGATAAGGGCGTTAAATTTGGTTCTATGAGTTCTGAATGTGGTACCAAAGGTAAGAGTATACTTAAGTTGCGAGTAGCCTTGGATGCCGATATTACAGAAGAGAAAGCTAGAAAAATTGAAGAGTTTTTTAAGAGCTTGAATGATTGAAGTTTCAAAACTTTGAATGAAAAAAACCGGCATTGCCGGTTTTTTTATAATAGATCTGGATTAAAAGTCTTGTTAAGCCAATCCGAATTACTTGGATTGGTTACTGGTTTTGATTCAGATACGTTTTGACTTGGTTTAGCATTGTTAATTTCGGATGTTTCGGTATTTTGAGATGTTTCAACGGTAGGGGAGTGGTCCTGAATGTTTTTATGTTCAGTATGTTTAGCTTCCTTTATCTTAACTGCTTTTTGAACAGGAACCTCCTTGCTCTTGATAGAATCAGTTACGGGCTTTTTAGGTGATTGTTCACTTTTCTCCTTACTACTTTCTGGTATTTGTATGGTGATATGATCAAGATACTTTTTTTCAAGATATTCAATATCATACACATAGTAAGCAGTATTAAACTTGGTGTATGTTTCAACACAAGTACTTAAACCAAACCTTAATAGGAAAGAATTGACAGAATATAGGCTTGCCATATCCTCATTAACTTCATACAACTTATAAAGGTATGAAAGCTCAATTAGAACCGCTATACCAGCATGTAAAACAGCAGTTATGTAATTTCTACGAAGCTTTCCTTGAGGATGTTTTTTAATTGAATTAAATAGTTTTTGATTTGCATTTTTATCTATTTTCATTCGTACAGGCTGTGCAAACATCTCGTCTATTTCATTTTGCACTGGCGCATTTAGAAAAATCTTCTGCTTGTCAGTACAAAAGATAAATCCCAAATACAGCAGACTTAAACTAAAAGCGTTTAAGTCTAGACCTGGTAGATTTCTATTAACACTACTAATCACATCAAGATCTTCTCTTGTTAAGTGAATTAATTGATAGGATAGTTGTATGTAGTTTGAATCTGTCATTTGATTTCTGCGTACATTTTATACATGTATTTAGCTAACTTATATAAACCTTTAGCATTGGCGTACTCTGGTGATTCTGCGATTCTTACGTTCGGTAAGTCGTACTTTTCTTTAATCTCTTTTTCAAGAAAAGCTGCACCGCCTCCACAAAATAATACTAATGCTAAATCATCGCCTCCACCGATCTGTTTAGAGATAAAGTTATTTAATTCGATCATGAATTCGTTTTTAGCTTGCTGAATTAAACCTGTAATATCTTTGGCTTGAGATCCTATACCATAATTTCCAGATTTTAGTGCGAAATCTAGCCAGTTAGCGTTAACCGTTTTATAGCCAGATTCAAGAATTAAGCTAGTGATTCGTTCATAGATGGTAAGAATACCAAGGTTACGTGATGTAGAACGATGGCCATCAAGCATGTTTCCTCCATCTAATGTGACTACAATATCAGTGGTTTTACCGCCAATATCGATTACAGCACATTCAGAACTTATTAAAAGATCACTATCTTCTGACCCGTTTCCGTGTACATCAATAATCTCATTAAAATAAGCTGTTTGAGCTTCACATTTAACAATATGTCTTTTAATGATATTAAGCGGTTTACCAGCTTTATGATCTTTTAAGTTGTAGCAAACATCACCATTGAGTAGAAAATTAGTTTTCATATCAATAAGTGGCATGTTTTTGGTTTTTTCAGGTGTGTAATAGCGACTAACAGGAAGTGAAGTAGCGATTGCAAACGCTCTACCATCATATGTTCCGATATGGTCAATATAGGCCTTAATTGCCTGGTGTATTAGTGCCTTGTTATATTCAGATGTCGGGTATTCATCTGTTCTGGTATCTAGAGGAACACTACTATTGATCTTCTTACCAACTGTATAAAGGTTTTCATTAACTTTAACCACATAATAGTCAGTAGATTCCTCTTCGCCAGTGAGGACTTTTCCTGAATAAGCAATACTAGGAATAGTCAGTTTGATTTCATTTCCATCTGGATCTAGACCAGCATAAAGCTTTGTACCGCCATGTCCATCATCAATACCTAGAACAATATAACGTTCTTCAATCGCTGGTTTTTCATTTTGAGTATTTTTCATAAGTTTACCTTTCAATTTTTCAAGATTTACAACGAGTAACGTCTTCTACCGCGTCTAGTGTATTTATTGCCCCCAAAAACTAAGCGTCTAAGAGCAGAGGGGATATAGCTGTATTTGTATTTAAATACTTTTTCAATAACCAATGTTGCTACTATCAAGCCGATGAAAAGCATAAGTTTGAATAAGGAAAACTTAATAACAACAGCTAGAAAAGGTATAAACAAATATCCGTTTAAACCGCCCCATAGGATTAGATTTAATCTAAATTGCGACCAGTGTGCATATTGATCATCCATATTCGCCTCTTAATAAATCAGTTTGTAATAGTAGTCTTCATGCAAACGACCAGCTTTGAGTAGATCGTCAGCTTGTTTCCTGAAACTCTTACTGATGTTTGGATCTGAACCATCAGAATTAATCATTAACTCTCGAATAAACTTTTGTTGAGCATGAATATCATCAATTAAAAGCAATTGTTCTTTAAGTTGAGGTGATAAAATTAAGTGTTCCCTTACAGCAAATACCTTGCCGTTCACATCTTTAACAAGACGTTGAGCAATCAATGTATAAACTGAACCAATAATGTCAGCTGCAGCCTGAAGATGTTCTTCATGCTTAAAGCGCTTCAACATACGTGGAATAATTTTGTCTACTGTGGTTGCGTGAACCGTTGCAAAAACAGGGTGGCCAGTTAAAGAAAGTTCTAGAGCTGCAGAAATTGTTTCTTTATCTCGCAATTCACCGATTTCAACTGCAGCAGGACGTCTACGCATCGCCTCTCTATTTGCATCCGCAAAAGTCTCGAAGTTATTGGGGATTTCACTTTGACTAACAATACTGTGTGTGCTTTCAATTGCGTCATACTCGTATTCGATAGGCTCATTGTGAGTTAAAATATTTCCACGAATATGAGTATTATTTTCCAACACATAGCGAATATTTGAAGCTAGTGTTGTACTTTTACCAGAACCAGTGATACCGCCGATGATGTAGCAACCATTGTGAGGTAGTGATCTATTGATGAAATCTTCATCTAAACCCACTTTTGAAAAGTGAGGGGGGATGCCAGAAATTGTACGTAACGTTATCTGAAAAGAATCTCCAGATCCACGATACGAAGTTCGAGATACGTTCACACGAAAGTTATAACGAGTTTCCTTACCTGAAGCGTCTTTCTGCAGAATACGATATGCCTTATTAATAAACTTATTATTAATAAGGACTAAGTAGGCATTTTCATCAGCAATCGTTCTTAGGATGTGTAAAGCTTCATCACGATTGATAATACGGTGTGTTAACGAATATAAGTCCAAGTCTTTCATCATTGTGATGGGGCGATCTGGACTAATGAAAATATCTGAAGCACCATGAGCTAATGCTTCATATAGAAGACTTTCAAATTCATCGCGACTTTTAAACCCTTGTTTCGGATCTTTGTATGTCGTTATGGCTGTTAATGTAGCCAAACCAAAACCACGACTAGAATCGTAGTCTTTGCGAATGTCTTTGGTAGCTGTCAGAATCTTATTTTCAGATCCTTTAATCTTGTTAACATCAAATAATGCAGATTTTGCTTTTAATGTCGAAACCTTCATTTGCATTTAAAACTTCCAATTGAGTTAGCGAACTTAAGGTTCGCTAACAAGGTTAATTTTTGGAATTTGATAGCTAGGTGCAATTTGTTCAGGTTGGAGAATTGGTTTCCAAGTTTCAATATTTGAATTGAACTGCGGTAATTGTTGGATTTGAAGCAATTTCATATCAAGAGCAATAGTGTCTTGTGTAGAAGTAACAGCCAGTGATTGACTGCTAATTGCTGGCATTGATAACTTGCCCTCTAAAACAAACTTATGGAAAGTAACCATCCCCAAATAATCTCGTTTAAGACGATCTACTGCATCTTCAACAATATTTCGGCCCTCAACTAAACCCATTTCATAAGACTTAGCAGCAGTCTCTTTCCATATTTTTCGTTCTTGTTCGTTAGCTGGTAACATTTCTTTCGGAATGAAAGTCACGTAATCAACATTGCTATCAAGTGTAGGGAAAACAAGGTACTGACGCCAATCAGGTGCACGAGTACTGAAACGAGCTTGTTTCAAGATTTTATAAGTCTGCTTAGTCGTCTTGTACGACATGGCATTAGGTGTCTCAGTTACATCTTTTGATTCAATAATAACCGGGGGAACAACAACATCTTTGATCATGTAAGGTTTAAAGTTAAAGATTGTATCAAGGTTACGCTCTTGGCTTTTGATGACCTCACGAGCGTTGCTTAAATAAGTATTGATCCCTAACTTAATACCTTTTTGCTTAACTAATTCAAGCATGGCTTCATAACGAGCTTGCTGTTCAACATTACTAACATGAACTTCTAAAGAAGACTGGTTAGATGGGTTTAGTAGCTCTTGTAATGAAGCATTATTTGAGTAGTCCATAAAAACTCCAGATATGTATAAAAGGATTTAAAGGGTATTAGTTATAAGTCAATAAAATACTTTTATTTTGATGATCTAGAGTTATCGAAGCAGTATTTAAATATGCAGAAATATTGCGTAAAGCTTCTACACCCGTAACACGCTTTTTATTAAAATTAACAATTGGAAGCTCATGGGTAGGACCAGCTTCTACAAAACGGTATCCGTATTGGCTAGAAATACTTTTAATTAAAGGTATTGGATCGCCTATGTAGTCGATATTTAAAAGGTCATGGTTGATGCTACCTTGTTTCTTCTGAGCAGTTTGCATTTGAATTGCAGTAGAGTTCTTTAAATTCTGTTGTGCAATTAAAGCCTCTTGAGATGCTTCAGATATAATAGATAAAGGGCTTGCTACGTTTAATTGCGTTACATCACGACTAGCACATCCAGACATCATTAAACCAATTGCAAGAACGCTTAAAAGCTTTTTATTGTGCTTCATTTTTACTCCGGATTAAGTGGGTATAAAGACAAAATGATTTTAGTCTAAAAACTTTTAAAATGCACTTTATTAATTATAAAAACCCCCTTATAAGGTATAAAGCCGACTTTTAGACACTCGCTTAAACCTAATTTATAAGCTTTAACGTATATCTAAGGCCGTTCTTTAGGCAGTCGTACCTGGCCTAAACAAGACAAATCTGTAAAAAATACTCTTTTTAGGTGCATTGTCTGTCCAAAACAATGCTTTTTTTTAGTAGTACTTATCTGAAATGGAAATACAACGTACTTTTTTCAAACAATTGTAGAGAGTAAATGAGCTCTTATAGTTTGCTAGACGTCTTTTATAATCCTTTATAGTCTTATTCTTTCTTTTTATTATCTTTATTGTTCTTTTTTTAGAATAAATTTTATACAGAAAATAACAAACTAGATTTAGTTTATTTTTTACTTAAAATATTGTTAATACTGTAATTTATATTTTACAATATAGAAGTACATTAATAAAGATGTTTATATACTTTTTTAATTAACAATAAAAATATTAATGTGGATAATGCAATTTATTTATAAGTCAGCTTCTTTAATATTAAATAAATTGATAAAAACTGTTTGAAGAAAAAATGCATCTTGGTATATACCATTACTAATTTAAAACTTTAAAGACATTACAACTGCTACTTATAAAAACCTACTCTATGGTTTAGTCCTGTGCATCTTAAATATAAAGTTTTACACCTTAAACACCAATTAAACTGCAATAATGATGTGCTTAGAGTCGTATTTATCCCTAAAAATTTAAGGCATCAGCACTGGCAAAAGACTATTGAAACTACGCATATCAAGCACTTCACTGTAAAAAAGGCCCACTGTGTTTTTATGATTTCTCAACTTCATTTTTTTGATTTTTCCACTGTACTAACAAGAGAGGAGTCAAAAAAGACATTTGCATTTATTGGGCTTAAAAGTGAAAAACATTTTGCTTAAAGTGAAAAACGTTTTAACGAGTACTTTTAGAAAGGTGTTTAACGTTGTAGTATGTGCTCATGTTTTGCATGTGGATTAAGGGTGGTAGTGGTGAGCAGTTTTGAGAATCCTAATAGCTATCCAAAGACATTAAAAGAATACACAAGTCGTATAGAAGATTTTCCGTATTCTACTAAGACTAAATATGATATTGAGCTTAAGCAAAAGATTGATAAACATTTAGATAGTTCAGAGCTAGATTTAAAAATGTTATATGAAAACATATATTCTGAATTTAAAACTAAATCTGAAAATGGATATTATGCGGAATCTACATTTAGAACATATCGTGCATATTTAGTATATGGAATCGGTCTAAAGCTTAATGAGTTAAATAATGGCTCTATTAATGATGAAGATATAGATGCTGGTTTTGATGAATATTTTTTAGAAGAATTATATTTAAGAATCATTAACACAAAATATACAGCTAATAAGGACAAACCTAAGCGTACTTCTGAGCTGAAAACAAAGTACTTTGAACGCACGTTTTACAACTACTTGGTAAGAGAATTCGAGCATAAGAACGAGAGTAACACCAGGGTTAGTGAGTTTGATCGGATGATGGTTGCTTTTGTTGATGCCAATCTTGTTGTTGGATTGCGTCCTGTTGAGTGGTTTTCCGTTTCATTCTGTTGTGCAGTAAAAGGACCAAAACTGATCATGATTGTGGAAAATGGCAAGGCTACACATGGTCGGGCTAATGGACTTAAAAGGTATTTAATACTTGATGACCTTAAACATGAAGATCAAGAAAAGATATACCTTTATTGGAACTTGCTAAATAGGTATGTGAGAAAGGTATCTAGTTTAAATAAAAGTAGTGGCTATACCTTTGGATGGGATGAAAAACAGACTTTTATTAAAATACTGCAAGAGCGTTTACGTTTAAGTTATATCAATTACTTTAAGCTTAGAGGCAAGGTTTTAACTAATGAAGATCAACGACCTACTTTATACAGTACAAGGCATCAATGTATTGCAAATGCTAAGGTAAAGGGTATTGATAAGTTTGTGATAGCCGGTGCTTTTGGACATGCTGGTAAAGATACTGCTTCTAACTTTTATGGGCGAAAGTGGAGAGGCCATAGTGGTTTTAGTATAAAGCCTACTTTAGATTCTATTGAAAACGTTAATGGTAGCCATGAATTTGTTAAAACACTTTTAGCTAATAACCTAGATACCTTTTATTATTTTGATCTTAATATAGCAAATGAGTTTAATACCGACTATTATAAGGACGAATTAAAGTCGGGTTTAGTGATTGACTAAATGGATAACTCTAAAACTAATTTGACTACTTCAACATGGGGTTCTCCCTACGCTGAAGTATCAATAATAGGTAAAAGAAAATACGCAAGGCTTTTAAGAGTGTTGGTTAGTACGTTTGCCTCATTGTGCATTTTAACCGTTTTAACAACGCTTAGTTTTGTAGCTTTTAAACTCACCACAACAGATTTTGAATCTTTGGTTTTTGATGACGGCACACCAGTTAAGTGTGTGCTTAGCTCTAAATCAGATCGTCCAATTCCATCTGTTATATATCAGCCAGCGAAATAGGAGTGCTGTTGTGTCTAAAGACAAATCTAATGAAAACGCTGAAATAGGTTCTTGTGATCCTAGTCTTTGGCTCAGAAAACAGGTGGATGAAAAAGATAAGGAGATTGCAAAGTTAAGACGATGGCTTGTTTTCGTGTTTTTCGCTTTTATCGTGAGTGCTGTTCTTGCGATGATTATTTTTGCTGCCTTTAATGCATACCCAAAAGTCAAAGCTGTTCAAACAGTAGATAACTCGGTTATCTGTCCAATCGAAGCATCAAAAAACCCTCGCGTTACTGACGTTGTTATTTCTGAATTCGGTAAGAGTGCAATTCTTTCTGTCTACAACTTTGATTTCTTGAACTGGCGTGACGTTATTAACAATGCTGGTTCAATGTATTTCACTGAGGGCGGTAAAGATTCATTGATGAAGCAAATCGCTCAATCACAAACAGTTGGCACAATCGTACAAAACAACCTAACGATGCGAACTACTGCTACTGATGTTCCACAAATCGAAAACCGTGATTTACATGCTGCAGAACCTAGTTGGACTGTTCGTGTTCCTATCACTACTCAATTCTTCTTAGGTGACAAACAACCTAAAGAGACTCACCGCTTCATTGCGACAGTTACTATTGTTGAGCATCCACGTTCTTATCTGAACTACAACGGTATTGCTGTTAAGACAATTACGTTAACTCCAGCGCGTTAATTGGATGATACTTATGAAATTGAAAAAATTATCTTTGGCTCTTTTTGCTTCTACTGCATTAACTACAATAGTTAATGCTGCTGATATGCCTCCGAATACTTTTGCGGATGCTCAATCTCCTTTGGTTGCACCTGAGGTAGTTGATACAGCATCGGAAATTGACAGACAGGTTCACAATCTTGTTGGTTTGCAGTTCACACCTGAGCAAACAAAAATAGTTAAAGGACTTTTGTTGCAACAAAAACGAAGCCTTTCTAGTCCTTATGTAAATACGCCACAAGCGAAAACCCGTAGTTTGGGTATTTCATTAAACCCTGGTGAGGAACCGCCAGTAATTCGTTTAAGCGCTGGCATGCTATCTACTATTGTCTTTACCGATTCTTCAGGAAATCCATGGAACATTGAAAAGATTTCTTTGGACCGTGGACGTTTCTCAGATGGCTTAGGTGAGCAAAACGAAAAAGAGCCAGACGAAATCCCTGAAACTAACATCCTTTCAATCGAACCATTAGATCCAGCTGCTTTCGGAAACGTAACGGTCACATTAAAGGGATTGGGTGCTCCAGTAATTTTGATGTTAGCTACTGGCCAACGTGATTTAGATGTTCGTGTAGACGCACGTATACCTGGTCGAAGCCCAACAGCCAAAGCTATGTATTCAACAGGCAATCAAACATCGATTATTCCAGATGGTGTGAGTTTGCAATTTATGGATGGCTTAGCGCCTGAGGGTGCTGTTGAAATGCGAACTGATAGTCCTAATGTCCGTGCTTGGAAGTTTGGTGGCTATATATATGTGCGTAGTAACTTTGGTGTTATTCAACCAGCCTTTTTGAGTTCTTTCCGCGCTAACAACGGTATGAAGATCTTCCGTTATGAAGATTCTGAAGATCTGAAGTACATCACATTTTCAACGACTGGCGGTACACCTAAAACTGTTTACCTCGAAGACGCATTTTAAGTCATTAAGTGAGAATTAAAAATGGATTCAACGAACCAACAAAATAACCCGAATGACATTGAAGAGAATTCTAGTCGTAGCACTGAAGTAGGTACTACCGATGAAACTATTATTTCTGCAAACCAAGTTCATTCAGAAGAAGACCAACCTAAAAAACTGAAAAATACAAGTATTAAAACTGCTAACAAAAAACGTGTTTTTGCAGATACGCGCTTTCGCGTTGTTGCAATTATTGGTTTGGTAGTAGTTGGTGGATTAGGCTTTTTTATGTTTAACCCAATGGGGAAAAGTGACCAACTAGCTTTAGATAATCAGGTTGCTATTGCTACACCAGAAATCCAAGGACAGGGTACAAATGTTATCCCTCCTGAATACGTAGAATATGAACGTCAAAAACAAGCTGAAGAAGCTGCTCGAGCTGGCAAAAATGGTGAAAGCTATTTGCCCGAATTTAAAACAGTTGCAACACAAGATCCAAACGGCGATCTGAACGATCAGAATTTTATTACAGGTCCAAATGGGCAACCTGTAAACGGTTCTGCAACAGGTGGTACACCAAATATTACGCTTGAACTTGACCAGATGGCCAGAGCTAATATGGCAAATCAAGGTGGTGCATTACCTCAACCAACTAGCGGTGGTCTACCACAACAACCACAAACACAAAACGGTGCTAATCAAAACGCACCGATTTATCAAACTAACTACGCGCAACAATATGAACATGCTTCATCTGCTGCTAATGATGTTGCTAATGTATATAGCCAACAAGCAGCTGCTTATGCAGAACGTAATGCTGCAACGCGTGAATTAAGTCAAACTGCTTTTGTTGATCAACTTGCTGCGTTTTCTAATACAAAGAACAAGGTCAACGGATATTCAACATATAAATATTCACACAACACTAAAGCATCGGAAGGGCAACAAAACCTTGGAAGCTTGAACGTTGCGAATACGACTAGCGAATCTACTAAAGGACTAGCAATCATTAAAGCTGGTACAACAATGAAAGCGCGTTTAGATACAGGTGTGAATACTGATAAAGGTAAAAACCTATTTGCTACTGTTATTGGCGGTAAATTTAACGGCGCAAAACTTATTGGTACTGTTGGTCTGAATACTGCGGATATTGAATTTAACTTTACCCGTATGTTGTTTAAGGGCGAAGAGTATGCAATCCAAGTACGAGCTTTAACTCTTGGAACAAAACAATCGGGCATGGCTGATAAAGTCCAAAAACACACTTTGCAAAAGCTTGGCGGTATGGTTACTGCTGGAATCTTTGAGGGTTACGGACAAGCCTATCAAAACATTGGTACAACCCAAATCACAAATACTGGCAATGTTGTAAGCACGAAGGAAGAGCCAAACGATAAAGAAATTGCCGGGAACATCATTGGTAACGTTGGTACGGAAATGGCGAACATGGCACGTACATCAACAGTTCGACCAACTACGTATATCGTTAACAGCGGAAAAGTATTTGAAGTCTTTTTTGATGCTGACGTAACAACACCGAAAAGTAAGGGGTAAGCGAAATGTCTGATAATCAAATGACTGCTGAACAGGCAAAGAAAAATCTAAAAGATGCTGAAGGCAAACCCCAAAAAGGCGAAGGTCGTGCGAAGGGTGGTATTCCTCCAAAACTTCTTATTGTTATTGGTGTTATTGCCTTAATTATGATTGGTACTTTCTTTTGGATACAAATGAGTAAACCAAAAGACGTCAGCACGGCAGTTGCTCCAGAACAAACACCAGAATCCATTGATACTGTTGGTCAAGGCATTCAACAAACACAAGCAACATACAATCAAAATCAACAACCTTTAAAGGACAATAGTATTGCTGATGATACGGCGTTCATTGTTGATGAAAATATTGTGTTTAAAGATCCTACCACTGGTCAATACATGATTATGTACAAATCCATGTCGTATCCGATTGATTCTGATCTAGGAATAGAGGCAATTAACTTCTATCAAAGTCAGGGTACGAATGCACTTATTTTATTACAACGTTTGAAAGAAAAAGAGCAAGCGCATGGGCAAGTACAAAACGGCGAACAAACTGCAGTTGCTCAATCAGAAACCATAATCAAAAATGAACAACTGAAAGCTGAAAATGACGATCTTAAAAACCTTGTTGAATTGCAAGAACAGGCAATTAAGGAATTAAAGACTAGTTTAATCAAAATAGCTAAAGACCAGACTAAGCAAAAGGCTTTAAGTACATCGGGATCTAAAACCTTATCAATTCCAAAAGGTGCAAAACGCTTGGATGCTTTTGCGGTTGTAGGCGATCGCGCTTGGATGACAGATTCTCAAAACCATACATATACAGTCTATGTAGGTCAGAAGATGCCAGACAATCGCACGGTCTATGCTGTTGACGAAAACGAACAAGCCATTTGGGTGAAATAAGGAAAATAGCGTGGATGCATTAGATATAGTTAAAGCGATATTAAACATATACGGTCCACTACTAAGCTTTATACGCATTTGCTTTGTTGTAACGGGGTTGGTGATTACTGGCACGGCGCTTTTTGACTTAGTGCAAGCATCATCACCTCAACAAAAGTTCTTTGGTCATGGAATGAAAGAGCCTACCACTGGTGGGGCATTGTTGAAGATTCTTATCGGTGGTGCTTTTGCATCACTTGGATATGACGGATATATCATTGGTGCACTAGGTTCTTCATTGTTTGGTGGTAATGGCATAGAACTTGTAACGGTACAAAGTTACTTGCCTGATGCTGGTGCTAATGATTTAGGTGCATATATCGTTACGGCGGTTGTAGGTTTTACGCAACTGGTAGGGATTATAGCCGTAGCTCGTGGCTTATATGGTTTTGTAGAGAAAATTGATGCTCAAGGCAATGCGACATACCGCAAAGCATGGGTTTTAATTATAACAGGTGTATTATGGGTATACGTTCAGGACGTACACGATGTCTTTGTTAATACCTTTGGAACACAAATAGGAGGAACCTTTTTTACAATATTTTAAACAATCTTCTTAAAATAGGGTGAGAGTTTCTTAAAAACCTTGTATAAGATATTGAAGATATTTAACGAGAAGTTTAAAATTAAGCAACTTAAAGCAATAGGGTTTTAAGAATGTTTAATTACAGTGCGGAGATTAGCTCCCGTATATTAAATAAAAGGAAAATGACAATGGTATCATTAGTAAAACACTCAGTTCGCACTGTAAAAGCGACTGCATTCCGCGCAAAAGTAATGTTTTTAGCTTTTGTTTCTGCATTAATGGGTCAAGTTGCATATGCAAACACTGGCACATGGAACCCAGGTGGTACAGCTTACGGAAAACACGCTGCTGGTTCTGATGCGAATGAAATCTTAGGCCGTGGTGAAACATTAGGTCAAAACGTTTATAAATTCTTAATCGTAGTGTTCATGGTGCTTGGTTTAGGCTTAGTTGGTACTGGTTTGTATATGATGTATACATCAGAAGAAGATCAACAAAAGAAAAAGAAAACTGCTTGGATCTGTATTGGTGTGGGTGGTGCGTTATCAATCGTAGGCTTCATCATGTTCTCTGCTGCGAACACTATTACTGGTAAAGCGTAATACAATAATAAATAAGTTTAAAAGCGTGGCTTAGGCTGCGCTTTTTTTATTTTAAAAATAGTATATACATGTTTTAATTAGACCTTACTTAATAGTATTAAGGGGTTTAAGTGAAACATATAAACCGTAAGTTTGGTATTTTAAGACCTATTAACGGCGTAAACGACAAGCAAGAGATACGTCAAGATAAAACTATCCATGATGGTTTTAAAACCAATGAGACAATAAAGCAAATAATGTCTTCACAACCAGCTAAATGCTATTTTTGTGATTTCTATGACGAATACTTTTTAGAGCCACATCACTTAGACGGCGATCATAGCAACCATACGGCTGAGAACATTGTAGCGGTCTGTACGCTATGCCATGCACAAAACCACATCTTTGCACTATCACTGGAAAAGAAAGCTGAAATATGCGTATTGAGTACGAACATACCTCAAGAGATCTTTAATCAATATCAACGTGCATTACTGGTGTTATCGCATAAGTCTGACAACCAAGATCCTGAGCTTGCTAAGTTCGCACGGCGACATCGCCAAAGCTTGCTTGTAGAGCCGTTAAAGCGCCATCAACGCCCTAATCCTACAAAGATGTCTGAAGCAGAATACGCACGTAATATGTTTGAGGATATACAGGCGTTTAATGCGATTAAGACACGAACCCAAACAATTGATACCCAACTGTACTTCACGGACATTAAGTTCAACACAATGGCTGAATATGAAGAAGCCAAGCAAGAAGATATGTTGGTAGCGAACGTTGATTACGTAGACCAGCTCCGCAAGTACAAAGAGTGGTATTTGAATGCCATCAAAGAGAACAAAAACTTTTCTTTGTATCAACTCGCAAAAGCTTTGGAAAAGGTATCAGACGAAGCATACGAGAGCTTTAATCTGCCAAACCACTACATAGTATTTTCCCCGAATATCTTTACTGACGAGCAGTATGAGTACTACCAAACACTAGATGTATTTAAGGGTTTGGGTGATAAGTGAGTTCACATAAATGACAGAATGCTTAACAGATACCGAATACATAGATATGAGCTTAGAAGACGTTATATCGGGCATAGTGTTACAGCCATTTAAGCCTGACATAGTGAATGATATAGCGGTATTGGATAGCGTATTTGAGACGGACATTTTGAATGATGATGAATACTCATTTATTGGTCCATACATCTACAAATATTGGGAACTTGGGATAGATGCACTACCAAAGGAAACGCACGATCAGCTATCGATATTTCGCTTATGCGTTATAGGTACTGAGGCTTTCAACTTCCTGAACGATTTGTATATACCAACGACACGCGACACTGGCCATACATCTAACACGCTAATGCTACTCCATGTTGTACATATAGCGATAGGGAATCAGACAACAACTGGTGAAGACACAACGGGGCATTTTCAAGATCCACTAATTAAAGCGCTACTGTTGATGAATATCCCCGTTAACAGCGATTGTTTGCTGTTGGATGACACTTTGGTACACCTAAACAAAATAACGGCGCTGAGTGGCTTAGACGTTGAAATACAGGTTAAGCAAAGTGTGAGTGTGAGGCATAAGAAATTACTGAGCACCAACTTTGGATTTGACAATCCATTATCAATTATAAGCGTTTTGGAACAAAAGAAACTGTCTGAAGAACTGACACGCTACTTTCCGATGATACACCTACCAACGTCCGTAGAAGATGCGACAAACCAGATAGATACGGGCAACTTAAAAATGTGTTCGCTGCAATCTTTTTGTATATACCAAAACTTAAAGCTATCGGTGTCTAAAGTTTTCCACGAACAGGGCTTATACCAGAACAAAGAGATCTACATAGAGCTTGATAAGGTTCACTTCCAACTTAAAAATACAGGTTCCTTAAACTTCAAGGTGGGTACTTTAGGGGAAAACCAAGAGGTTTTAGAAATGGCGTTTTGGCAACTGCTTAATAAGGGTTTAGTGTTTGATCTAAATAGTTTTAAGAAGTATGTCGAATTAAAAGAGGACGAAACCGTTAAAACTGATGTATTTACTAATTCAAAAAATGATAATATCCCTTTTAACAGTACCTTCTATGAGCTTTTATTAAGGTTGGTTTTAGATACAAGCTTAAAACCCTCTGTTAAAAGTCTTGAGGTCGCAATTCAAAATAAGGATTTCGACAGTGCGATTAACGTTTTAAGAGAATTACCATTTTTTAGTGCTTAATGCTTAAAGGCATGTCTAATCAAAGATAGACGTAGAAAGGTGAATTAATAAAGGTGTTTAAATGAGTAAGAAGAAAGCTGAGAAGTCTGGTTATAAAAAGACTGGTTACTCCAAGATTGAAATTATATTGATGTTATTCCTACAAAGCATGAAAGCTGACGTGGAGGATTATTGCGACTTAGAAACAGTATCGGACGAACATACGTTTGTCACAAAAACTGGTGCAATGATTACGATCATCGAATATAAGGGGATTAAGAGTTTAATTAGTGGTGATGCATTCAGCCGTCAAATTGGTTTGATGACGAGCAACATGCGTAACTACTTCAAAGACCGTGGACATACGATTCATCTAGCGTTCAAAGTAGACCATGAGACGCCATACGCAATTCATGACTTGAATGCCATGCAAAAGGCGACCACGGCGCGTTGTGCGATGAATCTAGACATCATCATTGATGAAATGACAGAAACCATTTCAGGCGGTGTATTTAACGAAAGCTGTTATATCGCTTTAATCTCTGAGCCAACCTTACTATCGCCAATCGATAAAGCTCAAGACTCAAAAAACCGTAAAAAGCTACTGTCGCAAATTACAATGCCAAGTACGGTCAACGCTCAAGACATGCTTAAATCATCGGACAGCTTATACGTACACCATGAGTCTTTTGTCTCACAATTCTTAAACTCACTCTCAACTGAAGAATTTCCAGCAATCTATGAAGTATTGAATGTTGTTGAAGCTGGTCTAACGATTAAAAAACAAATTGCCTCACATTCAACTTCAGATGACTTCACCTTGTCTGTGCCGATGTTGAATACACGCTTACCGATGCGTTGGAAAGAAATACCATCAGAACATGATGCGTCACACGTTTTGTATCAACCGATCTCAGAACAACTCATGACGAATGCGATCTTACCTGGTACAAGTCAAGGTTCATTCTATCCAGTGGGAAGTGTTATCACTGACGGCGTTGTATATGCGCCATTGATGGTAGATATATATCCAGCTAAGACGAATACGTTTGAAACGCTATTCCGCTTACTACACCAGGCCAAAACGCACGACACTAACGGTAACATCCGTTCTATCCCATATGCGGTGAGTTACTGTATTACTGGTGATGGTATGGCTGGAACCATGATGAAACGAACGTTATCAAGCGTTATTCACTTTATGACGGCACAAAACAAAGCCATTCGTAATGCTGGTAACATTTTGATGGCCACTAAAAATGACCTAGATCAAGTAGACACTGTTGCTGGTCTGCAAATGACCATGATGACATGGGCACCAAATACCGAAGATGGTGTAAACATTCTTGTAGGACGGCGCCAAAAGCTTTGGAAGAGTTTTGAAGCGTGGGGCGGTGCAAAAGTCATGGAACAGGCTGGCGATCCTATTTTGACTTGGGCATCACATATACCGGGCTTGATGGTACGTAATCACGCACCTATTTCACCGGCACCGCTGTTTGATGTGTTCTACATGTTACCGCTGACACGTATTAACTCACCATTCCATAAAGGGCATCAGCTCAACAAAACCTTAGACGGTAAACTGATTATTCTTGATTCGTTCTCAAATGAAGTGACTGTATGGACGACTATTAACATTGGTAAACCGGGTACGGGTAAATCGGTCACAATGAACAAAGGCATGCTTGAGGACATCATGATGCCTGGTAACGAACGTATCCCGTTGACCTATATTGTCGATGTGGGTGAGTCAAGCCGTGGGTTAGTAGAAACAGTGCAAGATTCATTGCCTGAAGAGCTACGTCACTATGCCATCTATAAGCGTATTAAAAACTCAAAAGAAGAAGCGATTAATCCGCTTGAATTCAGTATGGGCTTACGCTACCCGTTGAACTACGAAATGCGTCAAATGACAGCGTTTTTAAGTTCATTGGTAACACCGCCTGAATTGAAAGGGCAACCAGCCAAAAACACTTCTGACGTTATTGGTGCGGTCCTACGCCGTACATTCTATTTTGCTGATGATACGAATGCTGATCATAAAGCACGTAAGTACATGCGCTTTGCAGATCCAGAACTAGATCGCATCATGGAAAAACACGGACTGATTGAGCCACATTCTGAACAAGGTAAGGATATTTCTTATTACGCTCTACGTGACCTTTTCCATTCTTTGAATGAGATCCGTGGACGCACGTTGGCACACCGTTACGCAATGCCGACTATTGGCGATATGATTGAAACACTTTCTGATTCATCAATTTTAGATGTTTGGAGTGATGTTCATATTGATAATGAACGAGCACTGGACTTTTTGGCGCATCAGATTATGGCTGCACAAAATACCTATCCAGCATTCTTCTATCACACCAACTTTGACATTGGTAACGCTCGTGTAGCTTCTATCGACTTAAACGAAGTTGCGACATCATCAGATCCTAAAACTACATCTCTATTCTTCCAGATTGTACGGATGTTCATTAAGCGTAAGTTCGCCGTGAGCCGTGACGATATTCCAAAATTCCCACAAGCTTATCGTGAATATGCAACCCAACTGATTAATGAGCTTCTTGAAGACCGCAAAATTATGTCTTATGACGAATTGCACGTTGCGAAAGGCGATCCAATCCTATTAGAAGAATTGGCTGAAGACGCACGTACATTGCGTAAATGGGGTGCTCGTCTTAACTTGGCATCACACAAAGTAGAAGACTTTAAAGACTTGGTTGGCTTTGCTACGGCGTATGTGATTGTCGATCCTGGTACACGCGAATCTCGTGAAGCTATTCGTGACAGTATCGGTCTAACTCAACTAGAAATGGATGCTCTTGGTTCAGGTAACGTAGGTTTCTCAGATCAAGGCTTAACGTACTTCAGTAAAATTAAACTCGAAAAAATGGAATGTTCGGGCTTATATACCGTTTCACTTGGTCCAATCCTTTTATGGTCACTCAGTACACATCCCGATGAACGTGCGCTCCGTAACTACACGTATGACCTTATCGGTGAACGTGGTAAGGCGTTGAAGGTCCTTGCACAATTCTATCCAAAAGGTGCGAAGAACCAGATTAAGACACGGCGTACCATGATTGAGAAAAATGCCAAAAATAAAGGCACGGACTTTGACGAAAACAAAGCAACTGCTTCAGTGATTTCTACCATGGCACAAGAGATGGTTGTTGAATATCAACGCTATGAACTTGAGCAAAACATGAAGAAAAAATTACTGAACCAACGTAAGTCTGAAGCTGTTTCTTCTTAACTCCAATCAGCTATATAGATTTGCGTTAATTGGTATATACATTGAAGTGCTTGGATATGGGTAAGGTCGTTAAACAACGACTTTGCCTATTATCCTGAAGATAAAAGAGTAGGTCGCAAAGCATGGCTTCTACACAAAAATACGGCACACAAACAAAGTTCAGGCCAAGTTCGCTTAAGCGTGATACACGATCAGGCTTAGAGAAAATCCATTTAAAACTTACAGCGCCAGACGGCGCTAATTATTTGGTTGGCGTTCTTGGTGCTATTGCAGTTATTTTGTTTGTTGTTCCGTTTGGCGGTGAGATATTTATAGGGATCGCGTATTACCTATTAAAACGCTACACACATCCGAATGATTACTTTTTTGAGTGGCCATTCCGTGCGCCGTTGCATTCAAACTCACTGGATGCGTCAACTGACATTACATCACGCGTAAAAGATGACGTACTGGACAATCCAAAAGCCTTTTTGGAATACGCACGTACCAATCGCGATAAGCTACAAGGTGAGGGTGTGACTTACCTTGGTCGTTGCCGTGAAACTGGTCTACCTGTTTATGCATCTAACTCCGATGACCGTACACATCAAATTGTGTTAGGTACTACGGGTTCGGGTAAAACAGAATACATGCTAGGTAACTGTGCCAACCAGTACGTACAAAACTCAGGTTATATCTTTGTAGACGCAAAAGGTGATACCAAGGCTCAACAAGACCACTATCGTTTATGTAACCGCTTTGGGCGTAATGAGGATCTATTAACGATCAACTTCATTACCTCAGGTCGTAACATGCTACGTGCACAAACCGACAAGATGACCAACTCAATGAACCAAATGAGCAACACCAGCTCAGGGATGTTGATTGAATTCTTGATCAACTTGCTTGATGACTCAGGCGGTGGCGGTGGTGACATGTGGAAAGGTCGTGCGATGGCCTTTATCGCTGCACTTACACGAGTTTTGGTCTATCTACGTGACAATGGCTTCATTCAGCTTTCACCAAAAGTATTCACGCAATACATGGAACTTGAAGCACTTGAAGAATTGGTATTTTGTCATAACGATAAATACGGGATTGACTTTGAACGTGTGGCTGAACAGCTTCAAGGCTACCTCGTTTCATTACCTGGTTATTCAAGCAACCCTAAAAAGTTAAAGAAACAAGAAACCAAAACCCGTGAGCAACACGGTTATATCACCATGCAGTTAACCAAGGCGATTAACGACTTGACGTTTAACTATGGTCACATCTTTGGTGTAGAGCATGGCGGTGATATTGATATTTTTGACGTTGTACTTAACCGCCGTATCTTAACTGTGCCATTACCAGCTCTTGAGCGTTCACCAGACTCACTCAAAATGCTCGGAAAATTAATCATTGGCTCAATTAAACAAATGATGGCTGGTTCCCTTGGTAACAAAATGGAAGGTTTACGCCGTGCCATTATTGACGCACGACCAACCAACGCCACTACTTCATTTAAGCTATTTTTGGACGAATGGGGCTACATCGTTATTGTCGGTGCTTCGGTTTTACCAGCTCAGGCACGTTCGCTTAACTTCTCTATTACGTTCGGTGCTCAAACATTTGAAGATATTGAACGTGGATCTAAAGAGGAAGCAGCTGCTACATGGGGTAACACGACCGTTAAAGCCATTGGACGTACTACTTCGGGTGCTGAAAGTACAACATACAAATTGGTTGATGGTTTTGCTGGTGAAGAGTGGCAAGGTAAAGTTAACTCAATCAATATGTATCAAGGTCTAGTATTCAACCGTTCGGTACCACAAACAGAAGTCCAGTTCGCCAAAGAAAAACGTGTGACCATTGAACAAATTGCCGGACAGCACAACGGCGAATTTACCTTGCTCATATCAACTAAAGGGGAAGGTGGTAAAACTTCAGACGTTAAAATCGTATCAATGTTGGCGTTCTATGTGGCTGGTGCTCAACCCAAGTACTTACGCTTAAATGACCTTTGCCCAATCTTCAATATCCAAAAATCTGAAATCTACGATCCTACTTTAAAAATTGAAGACTTCATTCATGAGATTGAGGAAAAACACACGCTACTGACAGACAACAATTCATCTGCCAATGTCACGGCGCTTGGTGATTTTGAGATCTGCAGAAAGCTCAATAACACCTTGTACGAAAACAACAACACGGTAAAAGACTTTACTCAAGATTTTGTACATCAGATTCTTGAAGCAAGACGTCTTGAATCCATCACACCTGAAGGGATGGCACCTGGTCAAAGAACAGTAATGTCTTCGTCCACGGCGAAAGGTGAAATCTCCAAAGAACAAAAACACCGTGAAAGTATTGTTTCAGCACAAAAAGAAGCAAGTGATAAAGACCAGACTATTGAGAAGCGAAAACAGTTGCAGTACTTCGGTAGGGGTCCTGATATTTCACCTCAAGTAGAAGCTGGTGCTTACAACAATGCGGATCTTGATGCTGAATTTAATATCTATGGTGAACGTATAAGCGAACCTGAACAGGCTCAACAGGAAAGTGATGTTGAAACTGTGACTCGCGCCGTTATCACACCAATGAACCTAGACAGCTACTATGATGAATTGAAAGAGATCCTAACAGGATATGACTTAACCGTTGCGCCAATTACTGAATATCAGCTTGTTCAGATACCACGCCATGTAAAACCTGAAGATCAGACACAATACATTGCGGAAAACAAAGCCAGTCTTGATCAAGCCATATCACATAGCACTCAAAATGAAATGGAATTCGTAGAACAACAGTATGCAGCTAAGTTTGAAAAAGCTTTGATGAAAAACCCGTTCTCGCACGAATGCGTTACTTTTGAAAAATTGTTGGTGATACTTGGTTCAAAAGGTTCTTCAGCTTCATTACGATCAGGCATTACAATCAAAAAAAAGGATGACTAAACGCATCCATGTAGAAGACATAAGGCTGGTTATCCAGCCTTTAGTTTTTTTGGGTGAGCTGTTTGTACTTAATACGCCTTAATTCATCACTCGGCATGTATTGGGCTATTTCATATTCGCTCTTATACGGCGTTTCATTGAATATGGCCAATAACAACAACTGCGACAGCGGAATGGCTTCAGGCACCATCATTTCGATTAAGCGAAACTTTTCAGAGCATTCACATCAAATGCAACCAATAGCGCCGTATATGGAATGTGGCGATCTGCAAGTGATAAATCGGGGTAAATAGGTTGGTCCTAGTGCTAACGTTTGAAAGTCATACATATTCAAGCAAGAGATAGCTTTAGGTACATTGGATAGGTCCACGGCGTAAGTTTCAATGTTTGAATAAATATTGGCATCCAGTTTGGTTTTAACCCTAGTTTAGATGTATTTTAATATAATAACTTGGCTTTAACGTGCGTATTCTTAAACATAACTAAACCACTTCTTAAAACCTTGTTTTGTTTTAGGCTTAGTCGGTATATACCATTTCATAAAAAGTTTAATAAACTGTGTTTTACCCTTTACAATCCTTAATACATCAATTAAATTGCCCTTTAATTACATCCAATATACAGGATATAGGCAATGACTAAAGAACAGCTAAACGACTTACAAACACTTGGAATGACTGACTATAAAACACGTTTACACGTTAAAGGTGTGCGAATTGTTGAAGTGCAACAGTACTCAAAGTCTGTCGATAACAACGCCGTACAACCACTTGCAACTAATACCACTCAACCGCAATTCTTAAATTAATTTTCCAAAAAAATACTTATAAGCACTTTCTGTATTAATATATCTTTATTAGTTTTAATAAAGCATTAATCAATGGAGTGCTTAAAATGTTAGACACTTTACTTTCGGTATTTTCAGCAAAACATAAGCTTTATAAGAATCTCAAGTTAAAACCCTTTATTGATACCCGTTTAGTCAATTCTGACAGCATCGCCATGACCGATGTTTTCCCTTTTCATCAAATCAAAGATTCTCTTTGTATGACTGGTATATCTCCTACTAATTTTGTACCAGGCAAAAACATTGTTTTGAATCCACATGCCAAAGATAACGATTCCATCAGCTACCTTGGTCAAGATACGCAAAATCATAAGCCGTTCTACATCTCTCCCTTTGCTGAAGAATTGGCTGAAGTATTTAACCCGATTTTTTCAGAAACCATTCATCTTGAAACACCATGCTTACTTGACCTATCTGAAATTGGGGGCTTCTCAAATTCCAAGTCGGATTTAAGCCAGTACCGTAGCATTGATGATTTTGTAAAAAACGCATGCCCTGATTACATTAGTGATGTGAGTATGGAAAATTTAGAACGAATGTTGTTATGGCCAGAAATCCGTTTATTGAACTCTCCAGATACAACCACTGATCATTTTTTTATCTATGGCTGGAGTCCTAAGATTTTTGTTCAAAATGCTGGTGGATCACATCACATGGCTGCTGCACATTACTTGGCTAAGAAACTGAGCCAATGTGTGCCGATTCAAGGCAAAGTAAGTTTGAATCTAATCTCAAATAAAGCACTTCAAAACTTTGATTCAAAATACGCTGCGTTCGTCGTGCCAGATGATGCATTGATTGATATGGGGAATGATTTATCAGAATCAGGGCTTGAATATCAGCTGGTGTTTTTCCGTGAACGTGAAGTTAATTTTATCTTCTTCAAAAAGAATGATCAGAATGCCCGTGTTATTTCGCTATTCAACAATCTGCATGCTTCATTGAATGGTGCATTAAAGACGGCGGTTCAAGCGCAATTCAAAAATGAAGCACTACTCACAGTCATGAGTGCTAACCTCTCTGATACATCAGAAGATCAATTCTTTAGCACACGACCTCACTTGGCTGAGATCTACAATCACGTTCAAAACGAAATTTGTTTGAGTGGTCCTAAACCGACTAGCCCGACAATCTAAGGGGTAGGGAATATGGATCACCAATCATCAACTACACCACATGCACTCATTCTCGGTCTGACACTTGAACAGGCCATTTCTGTTTTAGCAAAGAAACCCGTTGATGCTACCCACTACAACTATCTTGAAGATGACGAGTACAACACCTACGTCATGATGAAACCTGAGTGGACTAGCCTCAACAAACATGCCTACCTACATGTAGATGGCTTAACCCATGAGCGTAAATGGATGTTTATGCCGAATGCTTTAGGTGAGTACAACTTGATAGAGGGCTGTATTGACCTGTTTGAACTTAACCAGGCCATCGAACAGCAATATCTTGTGTTTGAACAATTCCTGAATAGCCACGGCACACCGTTCCGCAAAGTTGGTGAGAAGTTTTCTTTTGTCACACAACTGCTCTTTGATGCATCGTGCCAGATGATGCATTGATTGATATGGGGAATGATTTATCAGAATCAGGGCTTGAATATCAGCTGGTGTTTTTCCGTGAACGTGAAGTTAATTTTATCTTCTTCAAAAAGAATGATCAGAATGCCCGTGTTATTTCGCTATTCAACAATCTGCATGCTTCATTGAATGGTGCATTAAAGACGGCGGTTCAAGCGCAATTCAAAAATGAAGCACTACTCACAGTCATGAGTGCTAACCTCTCTGATACATCAGAAGATCAATTCTTTAGCACACGACCTCACTTGGCTGAGATCTACAATCACGTTCAAAACGAAATTTGTTTGAGTGGTCCTAAACCGACTAGCCCGACAATCTAAGGGGTAGGGAATATGGATCACCAATCATCAACTACACCACATGCACTCATTCTCGGTCTGACACTTGAACAGGCCATTTCTGTTTTAGCAAAGAAACCCGTTGATGCTACCCACTACAACTATCTTGAAGATGACGAGTACAACACCTACGTCATGATGAAACCTGAGTGGACTAGCCTCAACAAACATGCCTACCTACATGTAGATGGCTTAACCCATGAGCGTAAATGGATGTTTATGCCGAATGCTTTAGGTGAGTACAACTTGATAGAGGGCTGTATTGACCTGTTTGAACTTAACCAGGCCATCGAACAGCAATATCTTGTGTTTGAACAATTCCTGAATAGCCACGGCACACCGTTCCGCAAAGTTGGTGAGAAGTTTTCTTTTGTCACACAACTGCTCTTTGATGCATGGGTGATAGATCCAGAACGTGCGATTCAAAAACTTCATGAGATGAAGGAAACAAAAATCTCATTACAAGTGCCTTTGCTTCATGGGGATAGTCAGCATGATTGATACGCATTGCTCTAGATCAACCGCATCACCACTCGCCATTTGTACGTGGACCTAATCAATCCGCACGGTTCCACTTTTTACGGATGCATCGCATATGCCAAGCGTACCATCCGTTTAGCCACTTCAACTGAAATTGAATTACGGACGGTGAATAACAATGAACATGAATGAAAACATTGCTTCAGAAATTGAAGCTCGTAGCGCTTTTGAAAATAAATACGGCGTGGTCGGTAGTCTGTTGGCCAGTGGCAATTATTCTTCTTGGGTGCATCAGGCGAAATGGGAAGCTTTTCGTGATGGTTGGATGCAAAGTGAAGTAGAAACTAAAAAGTCTATCTATCAAATGCAAACACCAGCCATCAGCGATGACCAATTGGAAGTGGAAAAATTACTGCAGCTGCTTGATGACTTTTGGAATAAGAAATGGGGCGATTGGAAATCATCTGCAGATATGGTGGCGCAAGGTGAGGCAAATGCCTATGAACATGCGAGAGGATTGCTTGAAACGGCGATAAAACAAGATGAAGCCACATGCCAGTGGTTACGCAATCAATTGGCAACGATTCAAACTGAATTGGATGCTTTTATCACATTCGTTAATGAACACCTTGCTTACCATGAAAGTGATGGTCCAGATTTAATGTCGAAGATCCAGAAGCTCAAACATTTGATAAAGGTTAAACCATGATTACGGTTCAAATAGAGATGTGTGGCTTTGGGATTAAACGGCGTTGGGAGTTTGGAGATCCGCGCCGTGCGCCAATTACAGTTTTAGAAATGGGCTTCATTAAGGTTTGTAAAATGCGTGGTGATAGCAAACTGGTTGAGTTCATGAGGGGTTATGCAGACGACAAAGAATTCAACTGGCATCCCAAAGTTCGCATTGCACGTAGAAAAGCAGAACGTAAAGCCTATTCGTACTATGACAACCACTACAAACAGCAGATTAGAGAACTTTTCGATCGCCAAAATGTAGACCGCCAAAAACAATATGAATTGGAACGCCAAAACAAAGCGTTATTGGCTGTTATTGAACTTAAAAAAGAACAATCGTAGGTATATACCATGACGGGAATTGAATATTTTCAGAAGTATGGCTGGAGTCACGCCGTCCAGTCCGTTAGTCGAATTCCAAGTGAATACAACGAATATTCACCAGACCTCAAAACTGTTGTTGTAAACGGCAACTTTCGTTATGCGATGGCTGCGGAAATCAGCAAAAAGAAAACTGAAGTCTATGTCACTGAGCTCAAACAAATCATTGAGAGTGAAAAGCTACTAGAATACTTCTTTAACTTGAATCTGGTTGGTATAGAAAAAGGCTTAAGTAATGCTAAGCGTGAAATGCAAGACATGGAAGAACAGGGGATTGTTGAATTCAACCATCGTTTTGATGACGACCTGACTTGCACCACGGAACGCATGAAACTTGCCATCGCTCAAATAGACCATCTTTATCAAAACAACATTACAAAAAGTGAGTAATGCCCATGTTAGAAATGTTCCAAAATCAAACCATGCGATATATCTCTATTGCCATTGGCGTGATTAGTATCTTTATATTCCTGTACCTACTTAAACTCGGTGAGGGGCTTGTCATTAGCCTTATGGTTGCTGTGTTCATATGTGGTTTGAGTTTACTCAAACTGAAAAACTACTATGAAAAAAATAACCCATACATCAGTGCAGAACACCTTGCTTGGCTGTATGGTGAATTGCAAGAATATGACCAGGATCTATTCACAACTGTTAGCAATCTGACCAAGAGTACTGGACGTTTAGAATTGAGCCAGCTTAAATCAATCCGTAACCGCTATGCTTCTTCCATGAACGAAACTCAACTACAAGCATTGGCCAGTGAACATACTGAAGAAAGCAAATATCGCTTAGACCAGTACAACTACTCAATTTATGTGATGGATGAAGTCATTAATCAATATTAATGGCTGTATGCAATCTCTATTAACATCGCCGTGTTATATCTGCTATACGCGGTATCAAATGTATAAAGAGCTACAAAACTATTGAAAGGTTTATAAAATGAACACAACTCTACCTATTCTTATTCATAGCGTTATTGGTGGTATTGGTGAACATCCAGATGCTAAAAAACGAAGCTTAGGATACGGCGCTATCATGCTGTATATACCGATTGAACATATGGTCGGTTCAGGTGTACTTAAGCTGATGATTGATGTGAATACACTGTCGATCTATGCGTCTGAAAATCCTAATTACCTAAAACAACCACATACCATCAATGAAGCTTCTCACTTGTGGAATGCATTGCGCTTTGACAGTGCTTCTAAAGCCAGTCGGAAGGTCATTCATGATAATGGGTATGTTGAGTGTTTGTTTTCCATTCCTATGAAGGTTCTTGAGCCATTTATGGGTGCTGAATTGATTCAAAACGAATTAGGACTTCCATACATGGCCATCGATCAAAGTGACAAGTCGAAATGCATGCCGATTTGGTATGATGTCAGTAAATCGACCAATCAATTTATTGATGGCAACTACAACGATTATCCTGGTGTGCAGCCAACTTAAATTTTTAAGAAAAGTTTTTAGCTTTGATGATTTGTTAATTATTTATATCGACCACATTGGCGATGATGAAGAGAACAGACTCAATATGGCCCGTTTAATGGGCCACATTTATTTTTATAGATTAGGGATGCTAACTGCGTGAAAACAAAAATCATTTTAAACATCATTTTGTGGACCTTAACCGTCCTAACTTGTTATGCGTGGATTGCCTTTACGTTTATTAAACCAGTTGGCTACACCATGACTTTTCTTGTTATTTTAATATTGATGACAGTAGTGCTCAGCTGGTGCTTGGCAACACCTTATATTAAGACCAAAGACCGAACCAAGCGACTAGACGAAAACTTTAAGCTACTTATGCTCTCTGTTGCTGTTGTTCCACTCCTAATGTTTCTACTGTCATATGGTTTTATATGGTGTTTCAAAACGCTAGAAAAGAAACAGTTCAACCATGACCATATTGCTGCGATGGTACCGGGTAGTAACTTCAATCAACTACAAAAGTTTGCCAAGGAAAACTACAACGCGCCACTTGTGTTAGGTGACTTTAACGAAAGTTGGGCTTTAACTTCCTTAGATATACCGCAAGCTTCTCCAGCTTCATTAAGATCTAGTACAGGATATTGCCTGGTGAATATGTCTAAAACCAGCATGAACACCATGTATAAAGCAGCAAAAACCGATGTAAGCTACAACGATTGGGAAATGCTGATATTAGCGCACGAGTTATCTCACTGTTTAGATCGTGCGACCGATGTGCCTGGTGAACTTGGCCAGCCACTTAAAGCATTAAATTCAATTGCGCCGTCTGATCGGTCCAAAGTAAAGATGGATGATGTATCTACCTTTGTAACGGCTGAAAGTAGCGGTAAAACTCAACTATGGCGAGAATCTTATGCGGATCTGTTTGCGGTAGGTTTTATGTCACTTGATCCAAAATACGATACTGCAGCGTTAAGAGAAAGCCTGATTAAATTACGTGAAAAACGTAAGGAACAAGATCCAACCCATAATTCGGTGTGTTGGTTGCAGTATTCTAAGAGTCAGCCTTTCCCACAAAAAGGTTCGGATGTTTATTCTTGGGCAAATAACATCAGAATTAAAGCGCCGTGCGAGTTGAAATAACTTGTCTTCAGACAAATTAAAAGCCCGAATTTCGGGCTTCTTTTATACCAGCTAATTAACAATAAAAGCCAGGGCTTATAGTTGGTGCAGACATATCATCATAGATGCAATCTATACTGACTGCAGGTTTATCAATGTGGCTAAATAAGCTTGGATTGACCAATTGATTTGTTAGCTTAGATTTTTCTATACTAAAGCCAACCAGTTCAACTTCACAATCACACACGTAATGGAATTTTGCCTTACCGTGCAACACAAATACATTAGGTGACTTCTCATACATCTTGAAGTACTCGGCTTGAGTTTGTGACAATGGAACCTCCAGCACCACAAAGCCATTTGGTACGACAAAAACTGCAGATCCATCATTTACTGAGTAAACGATGGCTTGAACATCAGAAGCACGTTCAAAACCCACACTTTTTTTTATCATTTAGATTACCTTTTTATATTGTAGCGAATGAACGTTGTAAAACAGATTGTAGATCTGCTTCATTTGTAATATTCGCCTCGAGCGCAGCGTTTCGTACATCAGCTAGGTTTAACCAATGGCGGTGCTCAGCTTTAGTTTTTTCAATTTTGTGTGGTGTTCTTGGGTATTCCCAACTCCAGTAATGCTTTTTATAAATCTCCTTATCTTTCACAAGATACGCCTGTATAGATTGACTATCCTCATTAGTTGCATAGCCAACGCCAAAGTAAATATCTAAACCTTGCTTTAGTGCAGTTTGATAATCGGCTTCAAATTGAATAACAAGGGATTCAATCCTAGCTTCATGAGAAAAGATACTAGATAGTTTTAACATCACACGGCTCCAAGTTTAAGGCAATATGCCTCGAGATAAAACCATTATAACGGTCAAAATCCACTAAATTAGTTTATTTAAAAAAATTTCATTAAAGTTAAACCCTTGAAGATTAAAACATACGGCGAAAAACTTAGGTTTTTTATTCAATATTAATCAGACCTACTCAAATTTAGTCTAGATGAACTGGTATTTTTAAAATTAAGGCTGCTTCGCGTTCCCATTTGTGAACAGATTCTCATTTTTGAGAATGAATTATATTTCATTTTTTGACTGACACTGGAACAATTAGCCATAGACGAGTAGGGGGTGGGTAAAGCCATATACCACATTTAAGAAATAACGCCGTAGTGGTGTTAATTCATTGTTAATTGAATATGGTTTGAATTAAGGCTTGATGGAAATGCATTAGTAGAATTATGGGTGCTGAATTATCAAAATTAAGTTTTGGATTATTTTAATCAATTAAAAAAACATCGTTTGCGTTTATAAAGCCAGCAGTTGATCAATTAGCTGATCAACGCAAGGGTATTAACCTTTTTTATGGTTTAAATACTTTTGAGTACGTTCTAATAATTTCGGGATGGTTTTTTCTGCTTCTTCTTGGGTGAGATGCAAACCATAAAATTTATTAGTTGTTCCGTAGCTTTCATTAAGTACTGAATAGGGAATATATAAGGTGTACATGTCTTGTTCTACTGAGTACAACGTGATGAAGTCAGTCGTATATGAAAACTTGCCATTTTCGCTCTCTAGCTTGATTTGTTGGTGTTTAACGAGCTTGAGTGGTGAAATGCAGTCACCGCCATAGATCGCAACTGTGCCACGCTCTTTGTACAGCTTAATGAGTTTTTTGGTGCATTTTAACGGCTTGCCGTGTTTGTCCAATTTTGGTTGGTTGCGAACAAAGATGTTATAGCGAAGATTCGAGTCACCAAGCATCCCGCTTGTTGTTTCACTGATGGTCAATTGGCGTTTAGACTTCTTATAAAACTCTAATAAGCGTTGCTGTAAATTGAACCGTGAAACACCGCATTCGATGTCAAAATCTAGACTTTTAAAAGCGTTTTTATTACTGTTGTTTCCAAAGTAACAAACTGCATCGTTAAACATTTGCGTTAAGTTTGCAAAAATTAAGAGAAAGTCGTTTTGTGGGTACGGACGTTTTTGATACATGCACCCAAACTCACTGTCAGCTAACTTATAAAAATAGGTGCGAACGCCAGTATAACTGCAAAGTGAATCATAAATGCGTGTGCCTTTAATTTGAATCTGAGTGACATAGCTAGATGAAAATTCAGGGGTAGCCCAAAGCATAGGGCTGAACAGGATGTCTTTCACTAATCCATTGTCGTATGCACGGTCGCCAACGGGACTGTTTTGGTTAATGCGGTCGTTTTGGGTGTAAACATGGATGTTCTTCAGCTCCAACGTTTCACGTTTGAACACGGTCTTTTCAGCGGTAGCAGTAGCGGTCGTCATGGTGAAGTTCCTTATCGGCTTAAATACGTGTGTGCAAAAATTGCTTGCATGGTTTTAAAAATTGGGTCTGTTTCAAAGTAGTCAGAAATTTGCTCTTGGAATGGGCTTTGATGGTTGCGAACCAACGTGCGAATTGCAGATCTGTTTAAGGTGTCTGAGTTGGTAAAACCATTTTTTAGTACTTTGATCTCAAAATATGGGCTAGTGGATGCAATCACACTGACAATAATGTTGCCGTCTTGGTCTGTCTTAACTGACAAATCAGCAATTGGGCTTAGTTCATGGCGTAAAAAATACATATTGTCGGGGTTATAGATTGCTTTAAATCTGATTCCGTCTTGGCATATAGCGCAAAACAGTTCATTCACCGACTCAGCAGTAAAGATCGCCCCAAACGTCACAACAACAGGCCCGACATTTTTTTGCTGTTTTTCATCATGTTTGATGGTTAGCTCGCAATGCGCTGTAATTAGGTTTTGCATTGTTTATATCCTAAGTGTGATTCAGTGGCATACGCACGTTATCCGTGCGTATGGGTGAATTGAATTAAGAAAGTTCGCGTGACCAACAATCTTCTATACGGTCGTATGCGTAGCCGTTTTGAGCCATTAACGTGCAAATGTCTTCAAGGTTTTTGCCAAAGATATTTACTGAGGTAACTTGGTCGAGTACTGATGTATGACCAAAGTTTTCTTTTAATGTTGCAACGTAGATTTCAACGTCCATGAAGAAGAAATTTGTTTTATCAGCCAATGCCGGCATGTGCTGTTGAAATTGAAGTTGAGCATAGTCACTATCCGCTTGAAGATCCGCAAGGGTTAAATCACAGTTGTTGTCGATGTAATCTGAGATTTCATCAAACAATGTTTCCATGTGAGCACCGCTAAAAGTTTTAGGGAAACCGATGTATAAAGTGCCTTGTAACTGTACTGATTGAGCGTTTAAATTTGACATGCTGTTCACTCCAAGTTTTAAGCTTTCTGCTTTTGATAGTTTCATTTTATGGGAAAACACAACCTGGCAAACTTTTCTCGAAAAATAAGATTTTCAATCTTTTTTTAATCAATTAAAAAACATCGCTTGCGTATTAATATGATTTTTCTATTAGCCGTATCGCCGTAATGCATTAAGAATAATTTAACGAGCAATTAGTTAATTAATTAAGTTTAATTAAATTGTTAAGTTTTAAAACATATGAAGATGAACCAGCTCAAGACCGTCTTGTGCTTGAAAACATCACCATTGCTGAAGCGATGAAGTTAGCTGAAAACAACGGATTCTTTAAAGCAAAGTACCAGGTGCTTAAAGTGATTCAATATTTTGATGTTGAATTGGTACTCACGGCGTCTGATGTTGAGTACTGTGCTGAATTACACCAGTTTAGCGGTGGCTATAACGTGACGGTGCTTGCTGATACACCTGAACAAGATCTTATTGCAATTCTCAATTCATTGGGGATATTGAATTAGAGCCATCTCGTGATAAGAGAATGCAGCTCCGAAAAATGGAGTCTAAATTTAAATCTGCCTTTAAGGGATATGATTTATCCCAAGTATCCATAGTGATATGGTCAGTGTATGTTCACCAGTGGCACGATCGCAAAATTAGTACCGTATATATCTAAAAAAAAACCACAATAACAATTGATGGTTTTTTAATGAGCTTTATAAAATGGGTTCATCATACGCACGGCGTTTGTGTTTTACATTTGGATCTATGCCAATTTGATTCGGATATAACAGGTTTAATACCTGGTTAATGCGATCAACTACGCATTGATTAAACAAGATATGACAGTTACCGTTTTCGTAGATCTTAATGCGTAATAAATTATCATCAATGCTATGCCAGATACCACGATCTAACCTGAGTTTATCTAATCTAGTGTGGTCTAAAGGCTTGCCAAATAACTGCCTTGCTATAAAGCGTACTTCTTCCACTAAATTATCTCGTCTGCAATAAGAATGGTAGCTATTGTGATGAATGATCACGCACGGGTTAATACCAGCACCAAGATTGGTTTTGTATTTGCTTGATAATTGGCAAAACAATGAATCAACTTTACGAGCATATGCCATGTGGCGCGTAGACCAGATAGATTCTAAAAATACATTCACGTTATCCATCGTGAAATCTTCAATTTCATGACGAGCAATTTTATCTGACAACGCATCATATTCTTTTTCAGATATAAAGTTTCTAAGATTGATGATCTCAGTTAACTTCCTCCAGAAGCATGACGATATTTGTTTTAAAGCAGATTCTTCAGTATTGAATGATGATGAATATGATTTTCGGGTGATTGCACTCACAATCTGGTAAGCATCAAGTTCAATATCTTTGATGCTTTCATAAATAACCTTTATTGACGATTTTGCTTTTTCGCATTGCAAAATTAGCTTTTCGACTTCAATAAAGTCTAATTCAGATGCTTGCACTTCTCTTTTTATATTTACCAACATATTCATAATTGCCCACCTAATTAGCTTAATTGTCTATATAGATATTTTAATAAAAACCATGGTCATTAATTTTTTTTTAAAATTTATAAGCTAACTTTTTCACTATAATTAAATTAAATAAGCACAACGCTTAAAACTTGGTGTAGTGGAATATGGCTCAACCTTTAAAATTCCTTATTACCTCTACTCATAAATGATGATGTCGATATGCTTATGAAAAAACAACATTCAGTTATGTTCTCAACTGATCGAACAAATACCAATGCTATAAAAATCTGTAATGAGGATATTGTTAAATGAAAAAACTCTGTACACGACAAATTTCACAGAACCCTTATCCTATCAGGATTCTGCCTTCTTAAAATTGCCAAAATTTCCTTAAACTCTTCTTTTTTTCCCAAAACCAATTAAACGCTGAATCGCCATTTGAACATAGTCTAAACCATAGCGAAATAAACTCATTGAGAGTCGTCCATGCTTCTTTATTTTTATCGCTTTTTTTTGATCATGTT
>Ga0115845_100004_pt1 | contig 37254 bp, 37 predicted proteins | sample InSIn1SAF170_2_FD_83859 | JGI IMG/M metagenome (GOLD analysis project Ga0115845, IMG submission 83859) | reverse complement strand
AGGGGGAACGGTCGGCCTCGCGGGCGCGCTCACGCAAGCGGGCGGCTTTGTCGCGTTTGAAGCGCTCGTTTTGCAAAAAGAGCTTCAAGAAGCCTTCGCGGAAGGGGGTTTCGTTCAGGTCGCAAGCCACGTCACTCTGACCAACGTCGGGACCATGGCTCGAGAGGTGACAGCACTTGGTCAGACGACCCTGGCAATCGATATTGACTTCTTGCAGGTGCAAAGGGGCGCAGGGTAGCGGGTCGTCTGTGCTGAACCCAGGAGCCATAGCGACAGGGAACACGCCCGCGTAGTCGCGCTCGAGCGCCCATATTTCCTGCTCGACCTCGAGGCGCTCGGCGGGCGAGAGGTCGAAGCCCTGCGCGGTCGTCAGCGGTGAGTGAAGCAGATGCCCGAAGCGCAGGCCGCTGCTCCCGAGTCCTTGCACGAGCTGGATCATCGCGCGCAGCTCGAAGCGGTTATGCCGGGTGACGACCATGTTGTTGCTGAAGGGAAGCTCCAGACTCCGGGCGAGGTGCATGGCCTCCAGCACCTTGTCCCATGAGCGGGGGCCGCGCAGCGCGCCGTGTGTTTCACGGGTCGCGCCGTCGAGGCTGAAGGTGATCTGCTCGAGGCTCTCGCGGTAGGGGAGCACCGTTTTGTGGCTTCTGGCGAAGTTGTAGCCGTTGGTCACAAAGGAAAAGCGGTAGCCCGCTTCGGCGACACGGGCGAGCAGGTCGCCAAAGTGCTTGTAGACGGTCGGGTCGCCGCCGGTGAACGTCAGGTGGGTAAAGCCGAGCCCGGCTGCACCCTCTAGGACGTTGTCGATAACGCGCAGCGGCAGGTCGTCGTTGCCGCCGTGCCGCCCGGAAAAGCAGTGGCGGCAGGCCAGATTGCAGCGGTTGGTCAGTTCTATCACGATGCGCATACGGGAGCCTCCCTGTGGGCTGCACCTTCAGTTAGGGGTTGGACGGTAAGGGTTTGGGTGATAAGCGTGTGGGCGAGGTCGGGCTGCTCGAGGGCGTCCTGACCCAGCAGCAGCTCGAAGCTCCGCGCCTGCAGGGTGAGCGCCGTAAGACTCGTGAGCTGCCCCTGCGACACCGCGACGTCGGTCATGATGCCCGCGCTCTGCTGGCAGAGCCGCAGAAGGCTCTGGGCGTTGCTCAGCGGGCGCAGGCGCGTGGAGGCGGTTCCCGCAAGCGTGGGAAATACGATGGAGGACGGGGTGCAGTGCGGGGTGAAGGGGCTAGAGCCCGGTGCGGCGCTCTCGAGGTAGACGACTCGCTTGCCGCCCGGATCGCCGAATTCGCTTGCACCCGCGAGGCCGGGGAAGTAAGCGAGGGTCTCCGCTGTACACGAGAAGCCCCGGCGGAAGGCGTGTGCCCGGACGTCGCCGCTCGCCTCTTGGCGCAGTAGGACGGCGTCGTCGGAGAGGTAGCGCCAGCCCTGGTCGATGAGCTGCAGGCTGGTGGTGGTCTTGCCCGAACCGGACGCTCCCACGAGCAGGAGTCCTGCGCCGTGACGCTCGAGGCCGCAGGCGTGGAGGCCGTAGCAGCCCTGGGGTCTCAGGAGCATGAGCAGCCCGAGCAGGAAAAACTCGCGCTGTTCGTAAGCGCTATGTTGGCCGAAGTCGTCTGCTAGGAAGCAGTGAGCTGAAAGCACGTTCCCGTTGCTGCGAAGCTGGAGCTGCGCCGCGCCGCAGCGGAGGCTGAAGCCCTCCCCGACACGCTTGACCACGAGGGCGCTGGCCTGATAGATCGTCTCACCGGGTAGGTCCGGGAGGCGGCGTGGCTCGAGGCGCAGCCGTGCGCGACCAGATTCGGAGGCGGGTACGAAGGCGACCAGCTCGCTCAGGTGTGCGTACGCACGTTCGAGCAGAGCGGTTTCTTCGCTCGTAAGCGTGAGCGTGACCCCCGCCACGCTGAGGTTTTTCTCGGCGCGCATCGTCATTGCCCAGCCCCACTGAAAAACCAGCCGGACCCCTTGGGCAGGGGAGCACCGGAAAGCGTGAAGAGCCCTGCCCCGGTCTTCTCGAAGCGGACGGCGTTCCATCCCGCTTCCAGCTCGAGGGCGTAGGCGAACGTCGCCAGGCTGGTTCGGCAGCGGCCCTCTAGCCGCGCTGCCCGGTCGGCGTAGGTGTACTGGAGGTAGCTGTCGCCTGTGCGCTGCACCCCCGACGTGACGACGCTGAGGCTCGAGGCGTAGGCGATCCGTCCGCCGTCAGGCAGCTCGAGGGCGGAGAACGTGCCGAGGCGCAGCGTCCCAGCCGACCCTGTATTTGAAACCGTATCCGACACCGTGACGCCGGGGCAGGGGGCGAAGGGGGTGAGCTGCGCGGCGCTCACGGGTTGCATGACGAACTCGAGCACGCCCGCGTCGCTGACCGTTCCGCTGGCCACCACGGCGGAGCTGCCTTCGCTGTGGAGCCGCGCCTCTACGGTGCCGTGCCCGCCGGGCCAGTTCAGCACGTCGGTGCGAGCCGCGTCGGGGGCGACAGGAGCCGTGGGGAGCGCGGTACACGCGCTCAGCAGCAGGAAGAGAAAGGAAAATCTGTGCATGGATAGTTCCCTAACCGAGCGGGTGGTAGCCGTGGAGGTCTTGAACGCTCCCCAACACCACTGTCCCGCTCACCTCGAGCCAGGCGTGAGCCTCGAGCGCGTCTCCCTTGCGGCGCACGCCGATCACGACGCTTGCCTGCTGCCCGGCCCGCGCGAAGAGCTCTGCGCCAGCCAGGGCTCGAACGAGGCAAGTCGCGTGCGGCACGAAGCGCGCTGCCCGGTCGATGGTCCGGGCGAGCTGCCGTGGCGTGGCTGAAATCTGTGCGGTGGCGCTGGGAGATCTGTGCGTGGACGACCTATGAGCGGGAGATTTGTGTGCGGGAGATCTAGGGGCGACCCAGCGAAAGGGCAGGAACCACAGGGCGAGGCGGTAGAGCCACAGCCACATGAGCGCCCCTAGCAGCACCCGAAGCCTGCGCAGCCGTTTAGCGGCTTTCGACAAGACCCGCCTCCTGCAGGGTGCCGAGCAGGGTAGCAATATCGCGCTTAGCGGTTTCAGCATCTACCTCGTAGTGCTCGAGGACGAGCCCCAGGAGCGCCTCCGGGGAGCGGGGTTCACGCAGCGCCTCCCAGAGGTGGCTACCGACACCATCGAGGGAAAAGTAGCGCCCCGAGGCGACGTTCAGGATGACCGTTTCACCTTCCATGCGCGTTGAAATCTGCGTTTTTGCACTAGACCACTGCCTTTCAGCACGCGTAAGCACTGAAACCAACTCCTTTGATTCGGGTATTAGGTGGTAAGGAGGCTTGCTTGACCTGTAGGACATTGTGAGGCAGTGGATCGGTGTACAGACGTGACGAGGGTACGGGAACATGAGTGAGGTATGAAAATAGTGCTTTCATCCTCACGTCTCATGTTCACGGTAAATTGTTAGAAAAAATTAAACTGTCCTCATGTAGTTCAAAACTGAGTGGGGCAGGCGTTTCTATTGTCCTCAACGGCTTTTTAGACAGCGATTGCTGAAGCGGTGCTCAAGGCTCGAGGCCGGGATCTCGTTTTTTTCGTGAATCTAGGCACGTTCGGTCTAGGCACTCGGGGGCCGAGTAAAGTAGGTTTTCTCACACTGGAATATTGGGTAAAATGTTTGCAAAACAATGCTCGCTGAGCGGTGTTTGGCTTGCGCGCGCCTCACCATCCGGCGCGAGATGCCTGATTTCATACGAGATGTTTACCTTGATGGGTCGCTGCCTGTGCCGTCGCGCTGTTTGAGAGTCGTTCCGGGTTGGAAAGAGGTGGCTTGCGCGGGTTATTTTTGCCGCCTCGAGCCCACCCCCTTGAGTCTCTTCGCGCCCGCCGCCTCTTTGGGAATAACTGAAATCGCCCCGTTCATTTCCAGCACCGCCGTTTCGACGTAGCTTAAGTCTGCTACACCGTGTTCGCGGGCAGCTTCCTCGAGCTCGCTCAAACGGATGCCCTCGCGCTGAAGGTTTTCAGACAGTGCCTTGCCCCGGTAGACGAGCATGACGGGGTGAGACTCGAGCCGCGTCTGCACGAAAGGGAGCCGCACGCTGACGCGGTAGAGGACGATCAGGGTGGTTGCGCCCAGGAGTCCCCCCGATCATGGCGTTTTGCAAGACGTTGGAGAGGAGCAGCAAGGTGACGAGATTGATAGTCGTAAGCTGCCCGAACTGCCTTCCCCCGCTGAGGTGCAAGAGGATCAGCAAGACGCTGTAAACAGCAGCGACGCGCAGGACGGTAAAGAGGATCGTGAGGGGAGTGCCGAGGGCAAGCTAGATGTTGGGGGGTACGTCCATGCCCTACTGTAGAGGCTGGCTCTTCGGATGTTGATCGGTCGTCGACTTCGCCCTGGGGTGTGCAGCGAGAGGCGACGTTCTGGCTTAGGTGTTAGGCGTTATGGATGTGGCCTGCTGCCTTCCCCGAAGGGTTTCGTTGTGACGTGAACGGGTCTGGCGTCCTCGAGGTCGGTGGCTTCAAAGATCTCAGAGCTATAGCACTTCAACGTTTAGTCGCTACAAATCTCCGCAGGTAACATCACTCAACGTGCGTTCTAGACGCTACTTTAAAACGTGAGCGTGTAGCTTCTCAGATGATACCTGCTATAGGTGTGCCAGCATCCGCATAGGTCGGCTCGAGCGCCAAAGAAAAGGCTGCGCGGAAAGCTAGCGCCCCTTTTTGCGCAGGGCTGCCAGCGCGTCCCACTGCTCCGGAGTCACCTCATCTAAAATATTGAACTCTCCGCCCTTCCACGCGGTTTCGCCCCCATCTATCGCGATTACGTCGCCGGTGATAAAGGCCGCCGCGTCCGAAATCAGGTAACTCGCCAGGTTCGCGAGCTCGAGGTGTTCCCCAACGCGCCCCAGCGGAATCTGCTTTTCAAAGAGTTCCTGAATCTCCGGCGTGGGCATCAGGCGGCTCCACGCGCCCTCGGTCGGAAACGGCCCCGGCGCGATGGCGTTTAAGCGAATCCCATACTTGCCCCACTCGGCCGCGAGCGATTTGGTGAGCGCCACGACGCCCGCCTTGGCGGCTGCGGAGGGCACCACGTAGCCCGAGCCGGACGCGGCGTAGGTCGTGGCGATATTGAGGATTGTTCCCTTGTGAGCGCTGGTGATCCAGCGTTTGCCGAGCTCTAACGTGCAGTAAAAGGTGCCGTGCAGGACGATGTCGAGTACCGAATCTACCGCCCTGACCGAGAGGCGCTCGGTCGGAGAGATGAAGTTTCCGGCAGCGTTATTCACAAGTACGTCCACGCGCCCGAAACGAGCCTCGGCAGCGTCCATCAGAGCCGTGACCGCTTCGGGGTCGCGTACGTCGCAGGGGAACGCGAAAACCTCACCCGATGCCCCCCCACCGGACATGGTCTCGGCGGCTTCACGCAAGACTTCTTCGCGTCGTCCTGTGATGACGAGCTTGGCTCCCAAACTCAGAAACCGCTTGCCCATCGCCCGTCCGAGGCCGCTGCCCCCGCCCGTGATGAGCACGACCTTGTCCCTGAGCAAGTCTGCTGCAAACACCTCTTCGAATCCCTTGCTCACATGTGCCGCCTCCACCCGTTATCGTATCGCCCCACCTGCCGAGGCGTGACGGCTTTCCGTCGGCTATGCTGGTGGGGATGGCTTGGGGCGAGAGACCGACCGGAGTACAGAGAGCGTAGGGAGACGATGAACTACGCGGCTCTCCTGGCACTGCTCGCGGCGCTGGCGTTCGCCGCGCCGTTTCTGGTCAACCTGGCCTCGCTTCTAGGAATTCCCCGGGCGCTCGGCATCGTGACGACGCTGGCAGGCGCGTTATTTTTGCTAGGCTGGCTGTTGGTGCGGGAGCGGGTCGAGCGGCAACAGCGGCTCGAGGCGCGTATCGCGACCTTGCACGCGCGGCGTAGCCGGACGCCGGGTGACCCAGAGAGTTACTTTTTAGCGGGTGAGCACTTAGGCGACCTGCTCGTTCAGGTCGGACGGCCCCGCGAGGCGCTGCGTATTTTCGAGGCCTACAATCGGCTGCTGGAAAACGCAGCGGGGCGTGAGAATGAAAGGCGCGTGACCGAAAGGGTCATCGCGTCGCTCCGGCGTGAACTCGCCGAGCGGCAGGAGGAAGAGCGTGAAGGCGTATAGAGGACTCGTCAAAAATGGCGTAGTGCTGCTCCCGGAGGGGGTGCAGCTTCCTGAAGGCGTGGTCGTCACGGTGACCGTTAGTGAGGCCGAGCTGCTCCGCGCCCGGATGCGCTCCGCGCTCCGGCGCAACCTGCCGAGGCGGAGCCGCGCCCGGACGCTCACACCGAATCCTGTCCCCGGCTAACGTGCGAGGTGGCTAAAGTCACGCTGGTGCCGACACCGATTGGCAACCTAGAAGACATCACGCTCCGCGCCCTGCGGGTCTTGCGCGAGGCCGATGTCGTGGCTGCCGAGGACACCCGTCACAGCGGCAAGCTGCTCGCGCACTTCGAGATCCAAAAGCCTTTAGAGCGCCTCGACGCCCACACCATCGCGTCGAGGGCTCCCGCACTTTTAGCGAAATACAGCCACATCGCTTTCGTTACCGACGCGGGTACACCTGGACTTTCCGACCCCGGTGCGGAACTCGTGGGGCTCGCGGTTTCAGGTGGGCATGCGCTCGAAGTTCTCCCCGGCCCGACCGCGCTGATTCCGGCGCTCGTTCTCTCCGGTTTGCCCCTTGCGCGTTTCGCCTACGAAGGGTTTTTGCCGCGCAAGGGTTCGGCGCGGCGTGAGCGGCTGGGAGCTATCGCTAAGAGCACGCAGACGGTGGCCTTTTACGAGTCGCCCAAACGCCTCACGGCGACGCTCGAGGACTTGATAAAGGTGTGTGGTGAAGAGCGCCTGGTAAGCGTTTCGCGTGAGCTGACCAAGCGTTTCGAGACGACCTACCGTGGGACGCTCGCTGAAGTGCGGGCGCAGCTCGGGAGCGAGGTCAAAGGGGAATGCGTCGTGGTGGTGGGGCCAGCAGACGCGGCTGACCCCGTCGATTTTTCGGCGCTGGCGGCGGAACTCGCCGCTTCAGGGCTCTCAGGGCGCGACCTGCGCGACGCCCTGAGCCAGGCGGGTGCGCCGCGCAACGTGGCATACGAGCTGTCTCTCGATAAATCGTGAGCGAATCCTCTACAAGAACCTGGGATGTCCTGCTTCTGGGTGGAGCCGCCGGGACAGGTAAAACCTCGGTGAGTTATCCTCTGGCGCGGCATTTTGGCGTGGGCATCACCGAGGTTGACGACTTTCAGGTGCTGCTCGAGACCCTCACCACGCCCGAACAGTTTCCCGCCCTTCACTACTGGAAGACGCACCCGGAGGCGGCAGAAGAGCCCGCCGAGAGAATTTTGGAACGCACGCTCAAAGTGGCGCGAGTGCTGGCTCCCGGTGTGCGGGCGGTGATCGACAACCATCTGGATGAGCAGATGCCCGTGGTGCTCGAGGGGGATTTTCTTCTTCCCGAGTTGCATGGAGCGAATTCTGATCGTGTTCGTGCGGTCTTTCTCTACGAACCTGAAGAGCGTCAGATCGTCGAGAATTTTTTGCAGCGGGAGCCCGAAGCGGGGCCGCAGACCAAACGTGCCCGCGTGAGCTGGCTCTACGGGCAGTGGCTTAAGGATGAGGCGGGGGCGCGAGGCTTATCCGCACTTCCTGCTCGGCCCTGGGAGACGCTTTTCGGGCGGGTACTGGCGGCGCTGTAAGGTTATCGCTGTGCGGTTGTAGCAACACGCCCTAAAATCTCGATGTCTTCTTTGAACGTCGGCTGAAGCTCTTTGAGTTCTGCAAGTGTAAACCACTGCAACGCTGTCGCCTCGTCGCTGGTGATGTGCGCTTCGCCGCTGATGATGTCAGTCCGCCAAAAGTGCAGCACGAATCTGTCGTCCGCTGAGTTGATCTCCGCCACTTTTTCCGTGGCTGTGACCTCGAGCCCCACCTCTTCCATGACTTCGCGTTTGAGCGCCTCTTCCTGCGTCTCACCCATTTCGATACGCCCGCTCACCGGGCACCAGTAGCCGCTGGCGGTCTTGTTGTAGTCCGAACGTTTGACGAGTAAAAATGTCCCATGACGCTGAATGATGGCGACGACGGCGTGGGTTCGTTCGGTCATGGCTTAAAGCGTAGCCCAAATCCCTGAAAAACGCTGGGCTTGCCTGCCTTTCGCATCGTTTACCGAACTGCCACCGAGTAAACTCGCGTATGGCCTAGTTTATGGCCGTGAAGGTTGTACACCAGCGTAGACCTCTAACCGACTTCCAAATAGACAGCAAGCTTCGTGTTTATGATGGACGAAGGTCGGTGCCTGTGACTCAGTTTTTTGTCTATCTTTACCGCGATGAGCAGGGTCGCGCTCGGTATGTGGGTTACGGGCGTGAGGCAGCTCGAGCCTCGTTGCATCTCTTGGAAAGTCATAATGCACGCCTCAATCAGTTTCTGGAGGCGCGCAAATACAAGCTCGAGATCGCTGGGCCTTTCGAGTCTGAACGGATGGGAAGAGCGGTAGAAACAGCGCTTATTTCCGCACTCAAACCTGATTTGAATATAGATCCCGGACAGTCTCGTTGGCGGTTCAGACCATTTGGTATCCCGCTCCACTATGCCGAGCGCCTTGCAGAGCCCGAACTGGATAGACGCGATTTTTTAGCCTGCCAGGGAGCTAACCCTCAAGGCGTTCTTTTTGTCATCATCTCAAATCAGGATTTCGACGATAGCCGAGAGGGATACAACCCGGAACGCCCCCTGAGCGGTACAAAAGTGAAAGCGCGTATGGAGCGGTGGTGGCAACTTGGAAGACACGTTCTTCAGTGGGCACAAGCTCCTGAGCAGAGTCCTGGATTGCTCGTTGGCATAAGCGGTTCACCGGGACAGCAACTGGTCATAGGGTCTGTGTTCATAGACCGGGCAGCTTGGCATCATGTCTCTAGGGAGAAAGGTGGCTTGATCTCCATCCCGCTTGTGGAGCCTTTCGACCTGGACGCATTTTCGCTACGCGGCCGACGCGTAGCACGATCAGCTGGTATAAGGTTTGGCAGCTTTACATCGCAGCAGTACGTCCGTCTCGCGCAGGACGAAACCCTAAGCGGGGGTCAGCCTCCGAGGTCTTAGACACACTCTGTTTCCAACCTGTTTTCCAAATACGGTTTCTCCTCAGCTCGGACAAGTAAACTTAAGTGTTGCCCCTCCGGGCGGATTTGGACACGGTATGTCATCACAGCTTGCCACCGATACGATGTCAAAACGCCTGCTGGGCCTCCCTTCTGCCGCGCGGCTGATGCTTTTCGCTCGCTACGAAGGGCCAGCGGTGCTCGTTACGACAGCGGAGCGCCTGAGCCTCTTTAGAGAGATCGGCGTTTTTGCTGAGCCCTCGAGCCTCAACCCGTCTCTAAGCGACTGGCCCGACAAACACGAAAAAGTTGTACTCGACCTCTCAAGTGCCCTGAGGGCGTTTCCTGCTGCGCCTGAACGCTACGCGCTGACACTAGAACTCGGCAAGGCGTACCCGCGTGAGGTGCTGCTGAACCGGCTGGTGAGCTACGGGTACGTCCGTGACGAGCTGCCAGGGTTCGTGGTGCGCGGCGACACCGTGACGCTCTACCTGGACGCTGAGGACGAGAGTAAAGAGCTGCGACTCGAGTTCTTCGGCGACGAGCTCGACACCCTGACGCTCTCCGGTGAGGTCGTGCAGAGCTATACCCTGAACCCGCTCGAAAACGCCGAACTGGACGAGGACGACGCCTGGACGAGCCGGGTTCTGGCGCAGCTCCCCGGGACGGTTTTTCTCGACTCGTCCGAGCTGTTTGCCGGGGAGACCGATCCGGTGCAGCTCGCGTGGTTCTGGGAGCACCTGTCTCAGGAAAAACCGGGCGCGCGGGATGTCGTCTCGTTCGGGCGCGATCCGCTGGCACTCCCCGACGAAAAGAGCGCCATCGAACCGCTCGGGTACTACCGGGGCAAGCTCTCGAGCTTCGCCAAGGATGCTGCACTGTGGCTGGACGGCGGTTACAGCGTCACGCTGCTCCTGCGCTTCGAGCGCACCGGAAGATATTTGCAGGAAAAGGTCTTGGAAGGTGTGGAGACCCGCTGGGGAAATAAGGTCAGTACGCATCCGGGGCGGCTCGAGTTCGTCGTGGGGGCGGATACGCACGGGGGCTACCGCGACGCCGCGAACAAGGAAATCGTCCTCTCCGAAGACCTGCTCTACGGCTATCAGGGGTCGCGCCAGCCCAAACGGCTCCCGGGACGGCGCGTACAGGACACGGTGCAGCTCGCCGTCGGCGACTACCTCATCCACCCCGACCACGGCATCGGGCGCTTTATGGGGCTCGAGCCCCGGCAGGTCTTGGGCGTAACCCGCGACTATCTGATCCTGCGCTACGCGGGCGAGGGCAAGCTCTACCTGCCCGTCGAACAACTGCCCCTGCTGCGCCGTCACCCCGGCACCACCGACGACCCGCCGCGCCTAAGCACGCTCGGGACCAACGAGTGGGCCCGGGCGCGGGAAAAAGCCCGCGTCAACGCGCAGGAACTCGCGCTCAAGCTCATCCGCACCTACGCGGAGCGGCAGATTCAAAAGGGTCTCTCGATGCCCGCCAACCCCGAGTGGGACGTGCTCATCGAGCAGAACTGCCCCTTCGTGCTCACGTCCGACCAGAAGAGCGCGGTGGGGGGCGTCTGGCGCGACATGGCGCAGGAAGTGCCGATGGACCGGCTCATCTCCGGCGACGTGGGCTTCGGCAAGACGGAGGTGGCGATTCGCGCTGCACACCGGGCTGTCGGGCACGGCAAGCAGGTGGCGATGCTGGTTCCGACGACGGTGCTGGCCTCGCAGCACTTCGAGACCTTTATGGAGCGGTTTGGCGGCCTGCCGGTGAGGCTCGAGCTGCTCTCCCGCTTTTCTTCCGACCGAGAAGCCAGAGAGATCATCAAAGGCATCAGGGACGGGACGGTGGACATCGTTATCGGCACGCACCGCTTGCTCTCTGAGGAGATCAAGTTCAAGGATCTGGGGCTTCTCATCGTGGACGAGGAGCACCGCTTCGGCGTCGGGCAAAAAGAGCGGATGAAGGCGATGAAGGCCAATCTGGACGTGCTCTCCCTATCCGCGACGCCCATCCCGCGCACGCTCTACATGAGCCTGGTGGGTCTCCGCGACGTGTCGCAGATCATGACGCCGCCTGCGGGGCGCAAACCCATTCAGACCGTGCTGCAACCCTTCGACGGGATGGTGGTGCGCGAAGCCATCATGTTCGAGCTCGAGCGCGGCGGCAAGACCTACTACATTCACGACCGCGTGGGTTCGATGGGCTCGAAGGCGCTGTGGTTGCAAAAGACCGTGCCGGAAGCGCGTATCGGGGTGGCACACGGGCAGATGAGTGGGGACGAGCTCGAGGAAGTCATGCTGAACTTTACCGAAGGCGCTTACGATATCCTTCTGGCGACGACCATCGTCGAATCGGGGCTCGATGTCGCGGGGGCGAATACGCTTGTCATCGAACGCGCCGACAAGCTCGGCCTCGCGCAGCTCTATCAGCTCCGGGGACGCGTCGGGCGGCGCTCGACCGAGGCGTGGGCCTACCTGCTCTATCCGGGCCGCCTTACCGAACAGGCGCAGCGCCGCCTCTACGCGATTGCCGAACTCAACGACCTCGGGTCCGGGCACTTGCTGGCTGAAAAAGACATGGAGATTCGCGGGGTGGGGAACCTGCTCGGTCCCGAACAGCACGGACACATCAGCGCGGTGTCTTTAGAGGTCTACACCGAAATGCTCGCGGAGGAAATCTCCAAGCTCAAGGGCGAAGCCGCCAAGGACGTGCACAAGGCCGTCGCCATCGACCTGAGCCTCGACGCTCGCCTGAGCCCCTCTTACGTAGCCGACGACGATGCCCGCATTGCTTTTTACGGCAGGCTTTCGGAAACGGACAGCCTCGCGGAAGTCGGGCGCATCCAGCGCGAGATGCGCGAACGGTATGGCCCGCTTCCGCCCGAAGTGCAGGCGTTTACCGAACTCGTCAAGCTGCGGCTTTTGGCAGCACAAAAAGGCGTGGCTACCATCACCGAGCACATGACCGACGTGCAGCTCTCGTTCGAGCAGGAAAGCCTTGACTACGACGCGCGCAAGCTCAAAGCCCTGCCTTTTACCGCCGAAGCGACGCGCTACCCGCCGGGGTTCAGTATCAAAAAGCGTGGCCTCAAGGCGGGGGAGCTGCTGGGTGCTATCAATGACGTGCTCTATCTCTGTGGGTAGTAGAGGCTTATCTATCGCCCTCTAACACCTGTATTGGCTTCAGGCAGCGTCATAAAAGTGTGTTGGACAGGGTTCCATCGAGTGTTCGGCGAACACCTGCCATAAACCTCGAGCCCGACCGTCACGCTCAGTTGCTCTCGAGCCACCTGCGAAGTGCGCCGGACGCGTCGAAGCGCCTTAAGATCGTCTCCCTGTCGGCGCGCATGACGAACATATAGAGGCCCGAAAGGGGAAAGGCCTCATACGCGCTGAGGCTGCCGTCCTCATTCTTGTCGATGCGGATGTCCATGCCCTGTGCCCGACCGTAAAAGGTTTTCTCGCCTTGCATCTTGCCCTATTGATTCATGTCGGACGGGCGGCGTCAAGGTCTGGGCTTCCGAAGGCGAAACACGCCCCATTCCGAGCGTCGCTTTTTATAGTCTTTCAACATTTGGTGACGACACATAGCTGGGAACATCGTCGTCTAACGTGCGTGCTGGACAGCGTTTCTCTCTTGGATATCGGCCTTTTAGAGGATGCTTGCTGCAAGTACACAGCCCCCAAAAGGTTGACGGTGAAATTCTCCAATGTTAAGTTCTTGAGGTCACTTAAGCCGATATGCGTGTGCTCGAGGCCTCGAGCGGTAGGTGACACGTGTCTAGCTAAAAGGAGGAAAAATGATAAAGCGTTCACTTCTTGGAATTCTCGTGCTTGGCCTGCTGCTCAGCGCCTGTAGCGAGGATCTTACGGCTACCCCGACCCTGGAAAACCAGGCCGCTGCAGCCGAGCGTTACGTTCTTGTCTATAACGGCACAAAGGTGCCACAGAAAGCAAGCGCTGCTATCGAGGCGGCTGGGGGACAACTTGTTTCGACCCTTCCGCAGGTCGGGATCGCCGTGGCAGTTTCAAATAACCCCGACTTTGCCACAGCGGCCAAAGGCGCGGGGGTTCAGGCTGTGGGCATGGCACCCGCCTCTGCCCTGCCCGAAGGCGCGGTCGCGGCACCGGCGGCTCTCGCAGCACCTACAGCAGCGGATGACCTCTACAACACCGGGCTGCTCTGGGGGATCAACCGGGTCAAAGCAGCGCAGGCCTGGGCCGCAGGGGAGACCGGTTCTCACGACACTGTCGTCGCGGTGATCGATACCGGTATCGCGACCAATCACCCGGACCTGGCCCCCAACATCGTGCATACCGAGTGCTTCGTCTCGACGAGCACCGAGACCACGAAGAACTGCACGCCCTACCCGAGCTACAGCGATCACGGCACGCACGTTGCGGGCACTGTCGCAGCAGCCTTTGGGGGCGGTCGTGTAGTCGGCGTCGGGCCGAACCTCGGTCTAGCGGGCTACAACACCTTCGAGCCTATCGAGGGCTGCGGCGTCTGCACCTATTCGGACACGCGCTGGCAGGCGATGATCGACGCGGCTGATCGCGGGTTCGAGGTCATCAACATGAGCCTCGGGAGCCTGCAACGTAAAGGCGGCAAGGGTACAAACGAACTCAACGCCTTTATCCGTGCCGAAAACCGGGTGGCTGACTACGTGCTCAAGGCGGGCACGACCATCGTCGCCTCGGCGGGCAACAGCGATGTAGACCTGAACGGCCTCTACTACAACACTCCCGGCGGTGTCCCCGGCATCATCAACGTCGGTGCGACGGGCATTCGGCCCGAGCCACGCTACCCACAACCTGGTGCCTACGACGTGCGTGCATTCTATAGCAACTACGGCGCTCAGGTGACCCTCGCTGCCCCTGGCGGCGATTGCGGCCTCCCTGACGACTGCTCGCCGACAGCACGCCCGGCCAACTATGCCGAGTACCTCATCCTCAGCAGCGTCGTAGCGCCTAACCCAACGTGCGCCGCCGCTGCAAACTGCCCTGTCGGGTACGGCTGGAAGGCCGGTACGAGCATGGCCTCGCCGCACGTTGCTGGAGTCGCTGGTCTAGTTCACGACGCCCAGCCCGGGCTGGATGCGAAAAAGGTAGGCAACGTGCTCAAGCAGACCGCCGAGAACCTTGGCGACCGTCAGCAGTTCGGTCATGGGATGGTCAACGCGGAGCAGGCGATCAAGTAGCGGGTAAAGATAGCTCTGTGTGAGCAACTTGCCAAAGGCGCAGCGTTCTAGAACGCTGCGCCTTTATTTGCGTCGAGACGGGTTGTATTCGGGCTCGGTTGTGCAGCGCAACAACCCGTTTCAAAGTGCTGGAAACTCGCTCTGCTTTGGCTACGAGGTACCAGGCAAGCCCTTGATGGGTGTTTTGGCAAATGCGCATTTGCCTCACAGAGATCGAACGCTACGTTTTGAATAGGTTCTCTTTGTCTAGCCTGCTGGTGCTTATACGTCTTCTATAGACTTAAGCCGAAAGCTATCTGGGATATCATCCCACCGTCTAACGTCTTTCATAGGGAACTTCCCAACGTGCTTATGGTTTGTCCTAGGGATGGCCTGAAGTAGACAATAAAAAAGAGCAGCCTTTGAAGGCCGCTCTTTTCGTTTCAGTTTGACTTAGAAGTGGTAGTTGGCACCAGCTGCGAAGGTTGGCAAGAAAGTGAAGCCGAATCCAGGAACTCCTGTAACGTAGTTGAATCCTAGACGTGCTTCGCCAAAAATACCGATTTCGGGACTCACGAAGTACTCAGCGCCACCTACTGCTTGTGCAGCAAGTGAGAATCCCCCGATGCTTCCACCAGCTAGAATGCTGCTAGAAGCGACCTCGAACCCTAGAGTCGGGCCAGCACCAGCGTAAACGTTAAGATCTTCCACTTCGATAGGAATGTTGAAAAGCGCGTCGGCACCAACGTTAAAACCGATGCTGCTTATACCATCGAGGACACCAGTAAAAAAGCGACCATTAAAACGCAAGTCTACAGCTTCACCAAGAGCGTCTCCGAGGCCATAATGTACAGTTATGCCAAGAGGCAGACCAGTTGATGCGCCTACCCAAGTGTCACCGTCGGGAGCAACGTCAAGAGCCGTGTCATCGTCCTGAGCAAAGGCTGCGCCCGCCGTAAGTAAGAAGATGCTCGCTGCAATTACGAGTAGTTTCCGCATGTGTAAAACCTCCAGTATTCATGTGAGCATGTTCATGATATTGCTCACGCTCATGTGGTTATATCACGCACTTTTGACTTTAGACAAGTAGTAAAGGCTACATCTTTTGTGTAGGAAAGCCACATTCTAATATAAAATCAGGGTTGCTGAAAACAAATAGGAAGCAAATTGCCTGACGGAAATGACTTTCTCTTGTAGTCAACTCCCCAAGCAACTTGCTGGTTCTCATAACGATTAGAGCTGAAGAATCGTCTTTAGCTTAAGCAGTAAACACGTGCGGTTCTAGGGGAATAAATGCTACCAGTAAGCCAAGAAAGCACGATGTCGAAGGCTGTTTGTTCCACTTCTACGCGGGCAATATTTTCTGCTCCTCCGCAGACATCTGCAGCGTTGATGTAAGCCTCTTGACCTATGCCACCAACAAAGAACGCTTGACTTTCTTCAAGCTCTGGTTGGCTCATCGGACCAACGGCCTCATTGACATCAAACGATTGAGTAGCGCAGCCTGTAAACATTAGAGTGACGAATGCGGCGATAAGTAGACGTTTCAAGACGCTGCCTCCTTAGAGAGTGAACCATCCTTAGTTTATAGTGAGAAAGAGATTAATTGCAAGCATCGTGAGTCGCGGTTAGCAAAGTGACTATGTCTTTATCCATTGCTGCGGCTACGCTCGAGATACCTTCTTTTCGTGTCTCTCACGCGCTGATTGGCCCGGTTGCAGGGTGGCAGCGCCTCGTGCCTTTGCTGATAATCCGCCAGCAGCGCGGCTTCCTCGGTCTGGGGAACGCGGCTGTAGCGGCTGCGCCAGTAGACGGCGCGCTCCGTGATGCAAGGGTTTTTGCCGAGGTGCTGCCGGATGCGGTTGGGTACGTCCTTGGCGGATTGACCGATATAGATGAGGGTCTTGTCGGCGTCGGCGAGTTCGTAGACGCCGGGTTGGGCGTCGCGCCCGCGTGGGGGCGGCAGCGCAGTGAGGCGTCGCCAGCGGGCGCTGATGGGCATGAGCTAGCTTTCGTAGCCGAGTTCGCGCAAGGATTCGGGGTCTTCGCGCCAGCTCTTGTGGACGGCGACCTCGAGCTCCAGATAAACCCGCCGATTCAGAAAGATCTCGAGCTGCTTGCGGGCGCTGCGACCGATCTCCCGAATCATGCTGCCACCCTTGCCGAGCACGATCATTCGGTGGTTGCTTCGTTCGACCCAGATTTCCGCGAGGATATAGATGGCGTCGTCCGAGCCTTCCTCAGGATCGCGCCAGTCGAGTACCTGCACGGCTACGGTGTAGGGAAGTTCCTGGCGCAGGTGGATCATGGCGCTCTCGCGGACGATCTCCCCGGCCCAGTCTTCACGCGACTGGTCGGAGCGGATATTGCTGGGAAAGAAGAAGGGACCGGGCTCCAGTTCGCTCAGGAGTTCGCTGCGGAGCCGGTAGACCGCCTCGGGGTCTGCCTGGGCGCTGAGGCTGTACGAGCGGCTCAGGGTCGGCAGGAGGTCCTGGTAGAGGCTCAGGGCTTCGTCCGGGTATTTGGCGGCGTCGAGCTTGTTGCCGACCAGATAGATGCGCGTCGCGGGATCGAGCCCGCGCAGGAGCCGCGCCACATCTTTGTCCTCGTCGCCCGGAGGGCGACGCAGATCGACGACCCACAAGATGAGGTCCACGTCGGCGATGGCCGTTCGGACCTCGCGGTTCATGTAGCTGCCTAGCGCGTCTTTGGCCCGGTGAAAGCCAGGGGTATCGACGAAGACGAGCTGGCGGTTTTCCTCGGTATAGATGCCGCGCACGCCGCGCCGGGTGGTTTGCGGTTTGGGAGTGATCGGCGCTACCTTGACGCCCAAGAGGGTATTGAGCAGCGTGGACTTGCCGACGTTGGGTTTGCCCAGGATAGCGACGAAGCCGGAATAGGTTTCGCCTAGTGCGGGGCTCGAGGTGATCTCTGACGGGTCAGACTGAGGTTCTTTAGACATGCGTCTCCTTGGCAGCAGCGGCTGTCCGGCTCCAAGTATACGCAGGTGGCCTCCACGTTGCACCCCTCGGACAACAAGGTTAGACAAGACAAATAGATCAGGCGACCGAGCCTTCCCACTCGAGCGCGACGTGGTTGCGCCCTCGAGCCTTGGCGTCGTAGAGCGCCCTATCAGTATGGGCCAAGAAATTTTTTCACAAAAGGTTTTTTCCACAAAAGCGAACATGTGAGTGTTCAAAGGCGCTTTTTTGTGCTAGGTTTAGGGAGTGACTACAGATAGCGCGCTGGTGCCCGCTGAGCGCCACCAGCACATTTTGCGCCTCGCGCTGAGCGAACGCATCGTTCGGATCAAGGATCTGGCGCGGATGCTGGGCGTTCACGAAATGACCATTCGCCGCGATCTCGATACGCTCGCGGAGCAGGGGCTGTTGCAGCGGGTTCACGGGGGGGCGCGGCTCACGCAGCAGGCGGGCGCGGAAGTCGCCTACACCATGCGTGCCACGCAGCAGCTCGAGTCGAAAGCGCGCATCGCCCGCGCGGCGCGGGCGTTTATCGAAGAGGGGGACGTTGTCGGTTTCGACGCCAGCACTACCGCCCTGACGCTTGCCCAGCAGCTCGGCGGGCTGTCGCTCCAGGCCGTTGTCACGGGTCTCGACATCGCCAACGTGCTGGCGCTTGCCAAGGTGCCCTTTACCCTGATCGGCGGAACCTTTCACGAACGGGCGCGTTCGTTTGTCGGCAGCATGGTGACGCAGAGCCTAAGCAGGCTCCACCTCGACACGGTGTTCTTTTCCGCCAAGGGCTTGACCGTGAGCGGCGGGTTTACCGACGCTCATTTGCCCGAAGTCGAGGTCAAGGAGCGGCTGATCGCGACCGGCACCAAGGTGATCGCCCTTCTCGACTCGAGCAAGGTCGGCCACGAGGCGTTTTCTCAGATCGTTCCGCTCGACGGGGTCGATATCCTCATCACCGAAGCCGAACCACCCCCGGAGCTTAGAGAAGCTTTGGAAGCGCAAGACATCCGCCTCGTCATTGCCGATGAAATGTAAGTGGATTGAGATGTGAGAAGATTGCGATGCGTCCCGATAAGACCTGACCCAACCAGAACACGCAAGACAGAGGAGAGCCCATGACCCCAGATGAGCTGTTCGCCGCGCTAAAGACCCAGGCCATCGAGACGCCCTCGTGGGGCTACGGCAACTCGGGGACGCGGTTTAAAACGTTCGCCTATCCCGGTGCCGCGACCACCGTCTGGGAAAAAATCGCGGACGCGGGCGTGATCCATAAACTTACTGGCATCGCTCCCCGCGTCGCGCTGCACATCCCCTGGGACAAGGTGGAGGACTGGGGGGGAGCTCAAGGCGTTTGCCGAAGCGCAGGGTGTCGGGATCGGGGCGATCAACCCCAATATCTTTCAGGACGAGGTCTACAAGCTCGGGTCGCTCGGGCACCCGGACACGTCGGTGCGGGAAAAAGCCGTGGCGCATATGGTGGCGTGCTGCCACATCATGGCGGAGACGGGCTCCCGTGACCTCTCACTGTGGTTCGCCGACGGCACCAACTACGCCGGGCAAGACGACCTGCGGGCGCGCAAGGCGCGGTTTGAAGCGGGTCTGGCGGAGGTCTACGCTGCGCTCCCCGAGGGAGGCCGGATGCTTCTGGAATACAAGCCCTTCGAGCCTGCCTTTTACGCTACCGACCTTGCCGACTGGGGGATGGCGTACGTCCACTGCCTCAAACTGGGGCCGCAAGCGCAAGTTTTGGTGGATCTGGGTCATCATCTGCAGGGCACCAATATCGAACAGATCGTGGCCTTTTTGCTCGCGGAAGACAAGCTGGGCGGCTTTCACTTCAACAACCGCCGCTACGCCGACGACGACCTCGTGGTGGGGTCATCCAACCCCTTCGAGCTCTTTTGCATCTACGCCGAACTCGTGCAGGCCGAGCAGGACGGACTACCAGGCGCAAAGAACGTAGCCTACATGATCGACCAGAGCCACAACATCGAACCCAAGCTGGAGGCCATGCTCCTCTCGGTTCTGAACTGTCAGGAAGCCTACGCCAAGGCGCTACATATAGACCTCGCGGCACTCGAGGTGGCTCAGCAAGCGGGCGATGTACTCGGCGCGCACGAGGTCTTGACGAGCGCCTTCAAGACGGACGTGAGGCCGCTGCTGCGCGAATTCCGGGAAGCCGAGGGGCTTGCGCCCGACCCCGTCCGGGCGCTCATCGAGGGCGGTTACGCCCAGAACAACACCCGCGAGCGTGGCACGGCAACTGCGGGCGGAGGCTATCCTACTTAGCATGCGCGTCTCCCTCTTTATCACCTGCTATACCGACACCCTCTTCCCCGAAACAGGTCAGGCCGTCGTGACGGTTCTGGAACGGCTCGGGCACACCGTGGACTTTCCCGAGGCGCAGACCTGCTGCGGGCAGATGCACGTGAATACGGGCTATCAGAAAGAGGCGCTGCCGCTCGTCCGGCACTTCGCCGAAACCTTCAGGGACGCCGAGCTCATCGTCTCTCCGTCGGCCTCTTGTACCGGGCTCATCCGCGAGTTCTATCCGGGACTGGCGCGGCGAACAGGCGACGACGCGCTCGCTCGGGAGGTCGAAGCGCTTTCTAGGCGCGTCTTCGAGTTCTCCGAGTTCCTCGTCAAGGAGCTTGACGTTTCGGATGTGGGCGCGTACTATCCGCACCGCGTGACCTATCACCCCACCTGCCACTCGCTGCGGGGGCTCGGCGTCGGTGACGCCCCGACGAGGCTCCTGGAGAAGGTGCGGGGGCTCGAGCTCGTGGCGTTGGAAAACGACAGTGAGTGCTGCGGCTTTGGCGGGACGTTCGCGGTCAAAAACGCCGACACCAGCATGGCGATGCTCTCGGACAAGGTGCGCTGCATCTTAAACAGCAAGGCCGAAATCTGCATTGCCGCCGACAACTCCTGCCTGATGCATATCGGCGGTGCACTCCACCGCCAGCGCACCGGGATTCGCACGGTACATCTCGCCGAGGTTCTCGCCTCGACGGAAGGAGTCGCACATGGCTGACGGGCGCGTGACCCTGCCCGTGCGTTTTGAAAAGGCTGCCAAGGGAATGCTCGAGAACAGCCAGCTCCGCCGCAACCTCGGCAAGGCGACGAGCACCATCCGGCGCAAGCGCAGTGAAGTCGTGGACGAACTGCCCGACTGGGAAGCGCTCAGAGACGCGGGTGAAGCGGTCAAGGCGCGGGTGATGGCGAACCTGGACGGGTACCTGGAGATGCTCGAGGCCTCGGTCACCCGCGCAGGTGGCAAGGTGCACTGGGCGCGCGACGCTGAGGAGGCGAACCGCCTCGTCAGCGGGCTTGTTCAGGGGTACGGAGCGCGTGAAGTCATCAAGGTCAAGTCGCTGACTACCGACGAACTCGGTCTCAACGCCTCACTTAAAGAGGTGGGCATCCGCGCCATCGAGACCGATCTCGCCGAACTCATCATTCAGCTCGCGGGCGAAACGTCGTCTCATATCCTCGTCCCGGCGATTCACAAGAACCGCGCTGAAATCCGCGAACTATTCATGGAAAAGCTGGGCCTTTCCGACCTGTCCGACGAACCCGCAGCGCTGGCTGGCGCGGCGCGGACGTATCTGCGCGAGAAGTTCCTGAATGTACCTGTTGCTATCAGCGGGGCGAACTTCGCGGTCGCCGAGACCGGCACGGTAGGCGTCGTCGAATCCGAGGGCAATGGGCGTATGTGTGTCACGTTGCCGAAGGTGCTCATTACAGTCATGGGCATCGAAAAGATGCTCCCGACGTGGCAGGACATGGAGGTCTTTTTGCAGCTCCTGCCGCGCTCTTCGACGGGCGAGCGGATGAATCCCTATACGAGCGTCTGGACGGGGGTCGCGGCGGGGGACGGGCCGCAAGACTTTCACCTCGTCCTGCTCGACAACGGGCGCACGCGAGTATTGGCTGACGAAGTCGGGCGACAGGCGCTTCACTGCATCCGCTGTAGCGCCTGCCTGAACGTCTGTCCGGTTTACGAACGGGCGGGCGGGCACGCGTACGGTTCGGTCTACCCAGGGCCGATTGGTGCTATCGTTACGCCGCAGCTCAAGGGGATCGAGAACGCCTCGTCGCTGCCCTACGCGTCGTCCCTATGCGGAGCGTGCTACGAGGTCTGCCCGGTCAAAATCAACATTCCTGAAGTCTTGGTGCATCTGCGGGCGAAAGCTGTGGAGAAAAAGGCCGAGGGGCCGCTGGGAAGCCTTATGCCCGAAGCCCTGGCGATGAAAACCGCTGCGCGTATCTTTGGCAGTCCCAAGCGCTACGAGCAGGCGCAGCGCCTCGCTCAGGTGGCGCAGAGGCCTTTCGTGCGGCGTGGCTTCGTCGAGAGCTTGCCGGGGCCACTCGCGGGCTGGTCGGCCATGCGTGACCTCAAAGCGGTGCCAAAGCAGTCGTTTAGGACGTGGTGGCGGGAGAGGGACCGGCAACGCACGATGGGCGACGCGCCGTGAGCGACGCGCCGTGAGCGACGCTCGAGCCGAGATTCTGGGGCGGATTCGTTCGGCCTTAGGGACGGAGCGGCGCGCGCCCGAGGTGCCGAGAGATTATCTGCACACGTCGGGTCTGTCGCAGCGTGAGCTCGTCGAGCTTTTTATCGAACGGGTGACGGACTATCGGGCGGCGGTTTACCGGACGGCGCAGGCGCAGCTTACTGAGACTGTCTCCGAGGTCTGCCGCTTGCGCGGCGCGGCGCGGCTTGTCGTTCCCCCTGATGTGCCGGAAGACTGGATGCCGGGGGGGCTCGAGTTCGTCCGCGATGCGGGGCTGAGTTACGGAGAGCTCGAAGGGCTCGACGGTGTGCTGAGCGGCTGCGCGCTGGCGGTGGCGCAAACCGGAACCATCGTGCTGGACGGCGGCGCAGCGCAGGGGCGGCGTGTTCTGACCCTGCTACCGGACCTGCACCTGTGCGTGATCTTTGAAGCTCAGATCGTCGGGACGGTGCCGGAAGCGGTAGCTGCGCTGGCGCACACCTCGACGCGACCGTTGACCTTGATTTCCGGGCCATCGGCCACCTCCGACATCGAACTGAACCGCGTCGAGGGGGTTCACGGGCCGCGCACGCTAGACATCATCCTGGTGGGACCGTAAGGGGGAGCTACTAACATGGGTTTTCAGCCTGATTTTCAGCATGTGGATTATCTCTGGGACGACGCCGAGGCAGCGGCGCTGGGCCCCGTCCAGCGCCTCGTCTACCGCTCGAACAGGCTGGGCCAGGATCAGCGCGTGACCAATACAGGTGGGGGCAACACTTCGGCCAAACTCACCCTGCGCGACCCGCTCACGGGCGAGGACGCGGACATCCTCTGGGTCAAGGGCTCGGGGGGCGACCTGCGCACCGCCATGCGGGAGAACTTCGCCTCGCTCTACATGGAGAAGCTCGAGGCTCTCAAGGCGATCTACAACGCAGCACCTGAAAAGGGGGTCAAAACCGCCATCGAAGACGAGATGGTGGCGATGTACCCGCACACGGTTTATGACCTGAACCCCAGGGCGTCGTCGATCGACACGCCGCTCCACGCCTTTATTCCCTTCAAGCACGTGGATCATACCCACCCGAACGCGGTTATCGCCGTCGCCGCGTCGGAAAACGGTGAGGCACTGACCCGTGAGATCTACGGCGATGAGGTCGGCTGGATTCCCTGGCAGCGCCCCGGCTTCGATCTGGGTCTGAAGATGCAGGCGATGGTAGAGGCGAACCCTAAGCTCAAGGGTCTGGTGATGGGGCAGCACGGGCTTATCAACTGGGCCGACGACGACAAGGCTTGCTACGAATTGACCCTAACCCTCATCGAGAAGGCCGCGCAGTTTATTGCGGCGCGGGATGGAGGGGCTCAGACGTTCGGTGGTCAGAAGGTCGCGCCGCTCGGTGAAGCGGAGCGCCATACGCTGGTGCAAAAGGTTCTGCCGACGCTGCGTGGCATGGTTTCGCAGGACAACCGCTTTATCGCGACGCTCGAGGCGCGCCCGGAGGTTTTGGAGTTCGTCAGCAGCCACGACGCCCCGCGCCTCGCTGAACTCGGCACCTCCTGCCCCGATCACTTCCTGCGTACCAAGATCAAACCGCTCTACCTGGACTGGACGCCGAGCGAGGGGGCAAACGCGCTCCTGGAAAAGCTCGAGTCGGGTCTGGAACGGTACCGCCAGGACTACGCCGCCTACTACGAAGCCTGCAAACACCCCGACTCACCCGCCCTGCGTGACCCCAACCCTACGGTGGTGCTCGTGCCGGGTGTGGGGATGATCGCTTTCGGCAAGAACAAGAGCGAGTCGCGGGTGACCGCCGAGTTCTACGCCTGCGCCGTGGCGGTCATGCGCGGGGCGGAGGCTGTCGGGCGCTACATCGCGCTGCCGCAGCAGGAAGCCTTCGACATCGAGTACTGGGCCTTGGAGGAGGCCAAACTCCAGCGGATGCCGCCCGAAAAAGAGTTCGCTCGCAGCGTCGTGGCTGTCGTGGGGGCGGGCAGCGGGATCGGGCGGGCGGTGGCGGAGCGCGTGGCGCGGGAGGGCGCGCACGTCGTCGCGGCGGATCTGAGTGCGGACGCTGCGAAAGGAACCGCCGACGTCCTGACGGCGCGCTACGGCCTCGGGATTGGGGTGGCTGGGACAGGTATTTCCGGGTGTGGCCCCGCCATCGGCCTACAGGTAGACATTACTAAGCGTGAGAGCGTGCGGGCAATGCTCGAGCAGATCGTCCTGGCCTACGGGGGCCTCGACAGCGTGATCGTCACCGCTGGGATCTTCGTCGCACCGGACTCGAGCGGGCGCATCCCCGATGACAAGTGGGCACAGACCTTCGGTATCAACGTAACGGGTGGTTACCTCGTCGCGGACGAGGCGCGGTCTATCTGGGAAGCGCAGGGGCTCAGGGGCAGTCTGGTGCTGACGACGAGCGTAAATGGAGCCGTGCCGAAAAAGGGTTCGCTCGCTTACGACACCTCGAAAGCGGCGGCCAACCATCTGGTGCGCGAGCTGGCTCTGGAACTCGCGCCACTCGTGCGGGTCAACGGCCTCGCGCCAGCTACCGTCGTCGAGGGCAGCGCCATGTTTCCGCGTGACCGGGTGATGAGTTCTCTGAGCAAGTACGGCATCGGTTTTTCCGAAGACGAGAGCACCGAGGCGCTACGGGACAAGCTCTCTCGGTTTTACGCCCAGCGGACGCTGACCAAGACGCCGATTACCCTCGCGGATCAGGCTGAAGCCGCGTACCTGCTGGCGAGCAGTAAGCTTGCCAAAACGACGGGGCAGATCGTCAGTGTGGATGGGGGACTTTCGGAAGCCTTCTTGCGCTGATTACCAGATTTGACTACCAGAGTACCCGGACATCGTAGCGGTCAAAAGCCTCATCGCTAGAGATGAGGGTGAGACGCTCGAGTCCCGTCTGGGCAATGAGCATCCGATCAAAGGGATCACGGTGATGTCGAGGCAAGGCTCCCGCCTTTAGGGCGTGAGGGAGTGTGATCGTCAGCACTTCAGCTTGCAGGCGTTCGAGATGTCCGCTGAAGTCCTCGAGAACGGCTTCGGCTCCCTCGAGCTTACCGAGCGCATGTTTGATGCTTAGCTCCCAGGCGCTGGCGCTGCTGACAAACAGGTGGCTGTCAGGATTCTGAATGGCCTCGAGAGCCTTTAGGCTGAGTTTTTCAGGCTCCATGAGCGCCCAGAGCAGTGCGTGCGTATCGAGAAGAAAGCTCATCCCCAGGCGTCGAGCTCGTCATCCGGCAGAGCCTCGAAAAACGCGTCGGGAATCTTTCCCCGAACGAAGCCGAGTTCGCGTTCTGGGCGCTCGAGCAGCGCGAGCCGAGCGTAGGGTTTGCCTGCCTTGGCAAGGATGATCTCCTTACCTGCGCGGACACGCCAAGGCAGGTGCATCTTGGCGTCGTGGATATTGACGATTTCAGGCACTAATTCCCTCGGGTTTAGCCGATTTAGTCTAGCAGTTTTTGGGTTGTGGAAGGCTCGAGCGTGATGAACCGACGTCGTTCGTTTGAGATTAGGACTATGAGCGCCGCCAGCCCGTAACACCCAATACTTGAGACCAGTACCGCGTGATACCCCAATTGGGTGGCGAGGGTGAGCGCCAGAACGCTGCCAAACACACTGCCGACGCCGTTCACAGCCCAGGCCAGCGCGACTTGTTGAGGAGAGAGGGTGCGCAGCGCAGCAGCTAAAGGTACGCCGAGTACGACGCCGAGGGGGACGAGACTGACGAGGAGAGGGAAGGGTGTCTCGAGTCCCCTCCCCCAAATGCCCCACGTTCCCAGAGCGGCAGCGATCACGGCACAGCTCAGAGGCAACGTCGTTTTAAGTTTCCCGCGTCCCGAGAGGAGCAAACTTCCCAGGCTGCTCGAGACCAGAAGCACCGCCAGTACCCATGAGAGCGTTTGCGTAGGATGCCCGATCACGAGCTGGCTGCGCTGGAGCACGTAGATTTCTGCGAGCATGAAGCCTGTACCGAGCGCAGCGAAGAGGACGCCGCCCCGAAGGCCTGCGAGTGCCGAAGCTGCGCCCTGGAACACGTGAGCGGACAGCATGGTGAGTCCGAGCAGGAGCACGAGAGACAAGGCGAGTAGGATGCCAAGCAAACGGGGTGGCCCCGCAAAGAGGAAGAAGAAAGGGCGATTGTCGGTCGTCGGGCGGATGTTGGCACTCGAGTCCTGAATGACCGCCTCGAGCGTGCCGGAGCCTTCAGCGACGGCCTCGAGGTGCGGCGGGTAGAGCAGGTGCGGCAGCAAGAGGAGCGCGTATCCCTGTTCCTCCGCCAAGCGCCCCAGCCGCACGGCTTCTTCCCGCGAGACCGCTTCCTGACGGACGAGCAGGAGCGGAACGGGGCGTGCGCCAGACGTGTCTAAAAGGGCCACCAGATGGTTGAGCGCCTCGGCTTCGGTTGCTCCACCTTCGCTCAAGACTTGCACCGCTGTCGTCAGGGCTCGAGTCAGCGTCACCTCGTCGTAGAGCTTGAGGGCGAGCTGTCCTGCCGGGGTCAGGTGCTCCAGGTAGAGCCTGAAGGCGTCCCTGGTGTAGAGCGTGTTTTCGCTGAGCGCCTGGGTGCGGAGTTCCGCCGAGCCCGTGACGACGTGCGAGAGGAAGATGAGGTCATAGAGGCCGCTACGTGTGAGTGCCAACCGGCCTTCCTGAGAGATGAGGTCAACCCCGTCGTAGTTGTTCCCCACCTCAGGGGCAAGGCTCGAGACGAGCTCGAGCCCGCCGCTGTTGAGTTCGGCAGCAGTGATTTCGCCTCCTCCAGCACGCTTGGCGAGCGCCACATCGAGACCACCCCCCGGCCCCAGCACGAACGTCCTTTCGGGTGGGTCGCTCGCAAAGGGAAATGCGCCGATGTCGTTTTCCCAGCGTTCAGGCCGGTTTAGGTCCGGCACCACCGAACCCGCACCGCCGTCCATATAGAGCGCGTAGCTGTCTGTCTCTGGGTTGTAGACGAGGTCGCTGCGGGTGAGGGCGTCCCAGCGGGTCTGAATAATAGTGCTGCCGGACTCGAGCGCCGCACCGATGGGCTTCCCGGCCAGATTTCGTGGATTGAGTGCGGTGAGTGGTGTGAAGAGGTTCAGGGCGAGGACGACAATTGCAACGACACACGTCAGCAGGGGGAGAGGGTTTTTTGCCCAGAGCAACCCCGCCACGCCGAAGGCCAGCGCTGCACCGAGCGCCGTATTAGGCACGCTCCATGCGCCTAGCGCGGGCAGCAGGAGAAGCGCCCCCAGCCCCGCGCCGCTGAGATCGGCGAAGTAGAGCCGCGCACTCTGCTCGGGCGTGCTGGCAAAGATGGACGCCAGGGCCAGCCCGACGAAGACGAACGGGACGGTGGCGAAGAGGAGGAGGGGCTCGAGCCTCAGGGGGATTTTGAGCAGGAGTAGGACGAGAAGAAGCGTGCTGAGTCCCGCGAGGGCAGCGAACGACGCTGTGTATTCACGCCAACGGGGGCGCACGCTGAGAAGGGCGGCTCCGAGCCCCAATCCGAGCAGTGCGACGGACAGGACGATATAGACGTAGGCCGCGCTGTGCAGCGTCGAGACGAGGCGGGTGAGGGTGAGCTCGAGCCCCACCCCTGCCGCTGAGAGTAGACCGAGTGCGAACAGCCGTCTCACGTAAGAATTCATCCTACAAAATAGCGAAGAGCGCCGCCCCTCACTTATTTCACGATTTCTGTCGGGCGCTGTTATCGAAGAACAGCACTGGGCCGTGCCAGCGGGCATTGTTCCACGTCACTTCCTCGAACCGCCCATCCGTGTATCGGCTTATGACCGTGCGCCAGAAGGCGAGGGCTCGGTGATTCGCAGCTATGATGCGAACCTCCCAGCAACCGCAGAAGCGGTCGAAGAGAGAGCGCACAACGTGTTCGCCTACACCGCGTTTTTGGTAGCGTCGCAGTATGAAGACGTCTGAGAAGTCCCAGGTGCCGTACGCTTCGTTTAGCTGGCTGCGTCCATCGATGATGGCGAATCCCGCCAGTTTGCTATTCACACGGATGAGAAAGGGGTGTCGGTAGTCTTCAGTCCAGCAGCCCTCGAGGCCATAGTCCTTGAAGCGACCGTTTTCTTCCACATCCCATTCTTTGAAGTCGGTGAAGTCGTACACGTATAACTGGATCAAGTTTTCGAAAATCGGACGATCAGCTTCGGTTGCTGGCGTAACACTGATTTGCATTCCACCTCCTCCTGCGTAGGCTTCGACCTTCAGTTCACATTCTGCTCGACTTTTCGGATACCTTCTTATCGCAGGACGTTTTTGAGCCTCGGATCGAGCAAATCTCTGAGTCCGTCGCCCAAAAAGTTAAAGCCCATGACCGAGAGCATGATGGCGAGGCCGGGAAAAATACCCATCCACGGCGCTTGCGCGAAAAACGAGCGTCCTTCTGAAAGCATCCGGCCCCAGCTTGCGTCGGGGGGCTGTGTGCCGAGCCCGAAGTACGAGAGGGCCGCTTCTGCGAGAATGGCAAACGCGAGGCTCAGAGAGGTCTGCACGATAACTGGGCCAAGCGCGTTGGGTAGGATGTGCCGGAAGATGATGACGCCGTTCCCTTGCCCCAGCGCCCGCGCCGCGCTCACGAACTCACGCCCGCGTACCGAGAGAACGGCCCCACGCGTGACGCGGGCGAAGATCGGGATATAGACGATGGCGATGGCGATCATCGCGTTGGTCACACCGCGCCCCAGAATCGCCATCACGGTAATCGCCAGAAGCACTGCCGGAAAGGCAAAGAGGATATCCATAAAGCGCATGATGACCTCGTCGAGCCACTTGCCATAAAACCCGGCGATAGCGCCCAAAAAGACGCCCACGACAGCTGAAATGGCAACGGCTACGAACGCTACCCGAAACGACACTGCTGCGCCGTAGAGCACACGGGAGAACACGTCGCGTCCGAATTCGTCGGTGCCGAAAAGGTGCGCGGCACTCGGGGGAGAGAAGAGCGCGGCAAAGTCCATCGTTTCGGGATTGTAGGGCGCGAGCTGCCGCCCGAAGAGTGCGGCGACGCCGAGCGCGAGGAGGATCAGGCTGCCCGTGACGATGAGCGGGTGGCGCAGGGCGCGGCGCAGCGTTTTGTTCCCCTGGCGGTTTCTGCGCTGGGTGGCGACAGCCGTGCTCACGCGTACTCCACACTCGGGTCGAGGAGCACGTAGGAGAGATCGGTCAGCAGGTTGATCACCGTGAAGATCGCAGCGGCCACCAGGATCGAAGCTTGAAGCATGGGGTAGTCGCGCTGCAGCGTTGAGGTCAGAGCCAGCGAGCCGAGGCCGGGCCAGGAGAAGATGATCTCGACGACGACGATGGAGCTCAGCAGCGTTGCCATCTGTAGGCCGATGATGGTCACGATGGGGATCGCGGCGTTGCGCAGCACGTGTTTGCCGACGATGATGCGCTGGGCAAGGCCTTTGGCGCGAGCCGTGCGGACGTAGTCGAGGCTCAGAACCTCGAGCATCGCGCTTCTGACAAACCTCGCCATGATCGAACCGCTGACGATGCCTGCAGTCAGGGCGGGTAAAACCAGGTGCGAGAGGAAGGGGGCAAAGCCCTCGGCGAGAGGCACGTAGCCGCTAGACGGCAGCCAGCCCAACACTTCGGCAAAAAGCACGATGAGGAGAATCCCCATCCAGAAGTCCGGCACCGAAACGCCTAGCTGACTGAAAATCGACGCGCCGAGGTCGATAGCTGACCCGGGTTTTAGCGCTGAGAGAATCCCCAGGGGCAGGGCAATGGCGAGTCCTATCAGGAGTGCAGCGAGCGCAAGGGTGAGCGTCGCTGGGAGCCGCTGGGCGATTTCCGGGGAGATGGGCCGCGACGAGATGAGGCTGGTGCCGAAGTCCCCCCGCGTCACGATGCCCGTGAGCCAGTCCCAGTACTGGACGGTCAGGGGCCGGTTGAGGCCGAGCTGTTCGCGTACCGCCGCGACGCTCTCGGGCGTGGCTTGCACGCCGAGGCGCACGCGCGCCGGGTCGCCGGGGATGAGCGGGATGATGGCGAAGGTCAGGATCGAGACGCCCAGGAGCACGATGAGGAGCGAGCCCAGGCGCTGGAGCAGATAGCGAAAACTCACGCAGGTCTCCTTTCGAGGACGGGTTTTAAAGGACGAGCCATGAGCAGGCCGGGCTTATAAGCGTGTAAAAGAAAAGAGCGGGTCCGAGCCCGCTCAGAGGGGTGCTCGAGGCTACTCGAGGTACGTCTCGACGAAGCGGATGGCCTGGTCGGCGCGGGTGGCGTAGCCCATAACGTTGGTGCGGTAGACGTTGATCTCGAGCGGGTTGTAGAGGTAGACGTAGGGCGCGTCATCGACGACCTGCTGGTTGATCTGTTCGTAAATCCCCCGCCGCGTCTCGAAGTCGTCGGTGTTCTTGCCCTCGTCGAGCAGTTCGTCTACGGTCTCGTTGCTGTAGCCCGTAAAGTTGAAGACCTCTCCCGTACCGTGCTGCGCGCCAAAAAAGTCGTCGGGATCGACGTTACCGTTCCACGAGCAGATGTAGGTGTCGTAGTTGCCCGAGCCCTCTTCTTCGAGCCACTCAGCCCACTCGAGCGTGCGGATCGTCGCGCGAATCCCGATTTCAGCGAGGTTCGCCTGCACCACCTGCGCTACCCGAATCGACTCTTCGTACTGCGTGGTGGGCATGATCTCCAGCTCGAGGCCGTCCGGATAGCCCGCTTCGGCGAGGAGCGCCCGCGCCGCTTCGGGATCGTAAGTGTAGGGCGCGTACCCGTAGGCCCAGACGCTCGAGGAGGGGATCGGGTCTTGCGTCGGTTGCGCGTTGCCGAAGGCGGCAGCCATGGCAATGTTGTCGCGGTTGACGGTCATGGCGATGGCCTGGCGCACCCGCACATCGCTCAGGACCTCGCGTTCCAGGTTGAGGCCGATATACCAGTACGCTCCGGCGGGGACCTCGTCTACCACCAGGTCGGTGTTGCCCTTGAGCTCACTGACGCTCTGCGCCGGAACCGAGATGGCCCAGTCCACGTCGCCCGCGATGAGCGCTGTGCGGCGCACGTTTTCGTCGGTGATGATCTGCACCTCGATGGCGTCGAGGTAGGGCAGCCCTTCCTGCCAGTAGTTCGGGTTTTTCTCGAGGGTCACGCGCACACCAGGCTGATAGTCGGCGATGACGAAGGGGCCGCTGCCGATGGGCTGGGTGTTGATGGTGCCGTCTTCGACGCTCTCCCGCGCGATGATGCCGACCGATTTGCTCCCCGCGAGTTTGGTCAGCAGTGCCGGGTTGGGCGACTCGAGCGTAAGGACGACAGTGCTCGCGTCGGGTGCTTCGACGGCCGTGACCCCAGCGAGCAGGTAGGCCTGCCCGGACCCGGTTTCAGGGTCGAGCATACGCTCATAGGTGTAGACCACGTCTTCAGCGGTCAGGTCGCGTCCGCTACTGAACTGGACGCCGGAGCGCAGCTTGAAGGTCCAGGTCAGGTTGTCGTCCGAGACGCTCCAGCTCTCGGCGAGAGACGGCACGACGTTCTGTTCGGCGTCGAGCGTGACGAGGGTGTCGAGCACGTTCTCTAGAATCTGGATGCTCGAGCGGGCACTGGTGATGTGCGGGTCCAACCCTACAGGGTCTTGGGCCCAGGCCACGCGCAGCGTGCCCCCCTGCGTCTGCGCGCTGCTGAGCGTGAGGAGAAGTGCCAACCCCAACAAGATGGCTAACCGTCCGAACCGTTTCATACCTGCTCCTTTCGCCTACGTCTTGGTGAACTGCTTGTCAGAATCGCTGGCTGCGGGAATCTGCCAGTCCCAGATAGCTTTTTTGATTTCGACAACCTGCATCGTTTCGCTGCTGATGACCTCGTCGGAGAGTTCGCGCTGCAAGAACGCGTGGAGTTCGGCGTTCGAGGCGTGGAGCGATTCGATGACGACGTTGTTGCTGCCGACGCCCACCGCGACGTAGCGGGTGGCGTCGTTGGCCGCGAGGCTCGCGGTCACGCGCTCTAGCGCGTGCGGGCTCACCTTGGCGTAGGTTGTAGCCAGGATCGGTACGCCGAGCTGAAGTGCGTCGCTCATGGCGACGATGCGAATCCAGCCCGCTTCCAGGAGTTTGGTAACGCGTTTTCTGACCATGCCCTCGGACACGCCGAGCTGGCGGGCGATTTCACGGTAAGCCATGCGCCCGTCCCGACGCAAAAAGTCCACGATGCCGCGATCGGTTTCGTCGAGCTGGCGGTAGGGCGACGTGTTGTGAGGTGCTCGAGATGCCATACACCCCTCCTACATATCTATGCAGCCTATGCTAGAAAATTGCGCCCAAAAAGTCAAGTATAAAGACGCAATGCGTACCAAATCTTAAACAGTGAGGATGTTTGCGTTTTTCGCGACCTTCACTTCAATGGTGTTTTGTGAGTCGTTCAGGTCGTACGGCCTCCGGGATGGGCTCGAGTGCCTAGGGATTTGCGCACCGCAGAGTTTTCTTCGTTTCCTACCGACCGGATGCATCTTTTTTCATGGGCGAGGTTGCCGGACGCATTGCGTCCGGTTGGTTTTTGCTACGCCCTGCACGTCATAATGAGGCTATGGAGAGACCCAAACTCGCCTTTATCGGCTTAGGAACGATGGGCGCACCGATGGCGCAGCGCCTTGTAGACGCAGGTTACGCGGTGACGGTGCACAACAGGACTCGGGAGCGCGAAAGGCAGGTGACGGGCGCGAAGCGCGCTGCCAGCCCCAGGGAAGCCGCTACCGGGCAGGACATCGTCTTTACCATGGTCAGCGACACACCGGATGTCCAGGCGGTCATTGCCGGGGAAGACGGGGCGCTTCATGGGATGGCTTCGGGCAGCGTCCTTATCGATATGAGTACCATCAGCCCCACTGTTACGCGGGAGCTTTCCGAAGCGCTTGCCGAAAAGGGGATCGAGATGCTCGACGCGCCGGTCTCCGGGGGCAGCGAGGGGGCACAAAAGGGCACGCTCGCGGTGATGGTGGGAGGCAAGGCGGATGTGCTGGAGCGTGTTCAGGACGTGCTCGCACACCTCGGTAAATCGGTGACCCATGTGGGGCCGTCCGGCAGTGGGCAGCTCGTCAAGGCGATCAATCAGGTGGTTATCGCTGGAACCTACGCGGCGGTCGCCGAAGGGATGACGCTCGGGCTCAAGGCAGGGCTCGAGATGGACGCTGTCGTCAAAGCCATCGCCGGGGGGGCGGCGGGCTCGTGGGTCTTGGAAAACCGCAGTGGCAACATGGTTCGGGGCGAGTACCCGCTCGGGTTTCGGACGCGTCTGCACCGTAAAGATTTGGGGATCGCGCTCGCTGCGGCGCGGGAGCTGGGTGTGCCCTTACAGGTCGCTGCGCTGGTCGAGCAGCTCGAGACTGGGCTCGTCGCACGGGGCTACGGCGAAGAGGACGTATCGAATATTGCGCGGGTGGTGCGGGAGGGAGCAGGTTTAGGTGAGTGATGGATTGGGGAAGGCGTATCTCGAGGACGTGCACTACCGTTTTGCCAGCCTCAAACGATTGGCTGATGGGGCGCTAGCGCAGACCAGAACGGGCTTTTTTACGGTCATCGGCCCGGAAGACAACAGCCTCGCCATTCTGGTCAAGCATATGAGCGGCAACATGATCGCTCGCTGGAGCGATCTGAGCGGCGACGGCGAACCTGTCAACCGTGAACGCGATCTGGAATTTATCGTCCAGGAAGACCGCTCGGCGCTCATGGCCCAGTGGGAACGGGGCTGGCAGACGCTCTTCGATGCGCTCGAGTCCCTGACCCCGGAGGCGCTCATCGATACCATCACGGTGCGGGGGGAACCGCTCACTATCGTCGCTGCTATCAATCGGCAGCTCGCGCACTACAACTACCATGTCGGACAGATCGTCTTTCTTGCCAAGCATTTTAGGGGTACGGACTGGCAGACGCTGAGTATTCCCAAGGGTCAGTCGGAGAGGTTTAATCAGGAGATGCGGGCAAAGAACGAAACGAAGGGGTAGTCTCGAGACTTGTCCTTCCTTAGACCTCTTGCGAAAATCAGAAGTCAAGATTGGCATTTAATGAGACCGGCGAGAAAGTTAGAGCGGAAGTTAACGCGGCCTTGCCGTTCCCTGGAAAGGCCAGCTCGCTGCTTGCCTTCGCTTGTTTGCGCTAATTCAGTTTGTATAGGCTGTATTCAGATTACGTCCAACTTTTTCCCCAACTGAACTACGCTGACGCTTTGTTGTTCGCTCAACCGCACCTGCTTCGCACTTAAACTCTGCGGTGTAAACCCTACGCTCTTTCAGCACACCTCCATTCTCCTTCCAAGGTCTTAACTCTATCTCCGGTTTGGCGGGGCAGTATCAAAGTCTCATACCAAAGAAAAGCTTGAGAGCCACCAGAATTACATTTTCACATTAGGTCGCTCCGGCAGGCACCTTCGTTTCCATAGCAGCAAGGAGTGCAAGCATCTTCTTACTGCGGTCAAAGCCCCAGATCCTTTCAAAAAAGATGACAAGCTCAATATGAGTTCGTCCGAACAGTTGGGTTGACGGCCTCGGCGATCACGTTCTCGTTTAGGCAAGAGCAGTGACTGGACAACTGCTACAATCTGCTGCAGGAAAGGGAGTTCTTAGACACAACCTTACTTCCCCGCTTCTCTAGTGCGTTAGTTAACTTTTCCAAAGCTGGGCATTTTAGTGTTTAGTTGTGATATTTGTATAAGAACAATGAGTAATTTGTGTATATAGTTTAGGTCAAGCTTAGTGAGCTGAGTCTGCGAAAAGGCTGATTTGGCAATTATTAAGATGTACCAAATTAAATTTTCTCTGGATGTTGGAGGTGAACTGCATGACACAATATAAGTTGTTGCTTTCCCCTGAACGATTCTACAAGCGCACTAACAGTGCGCTCAAAAGAACCCTTCTTTCACCCCAATTGCCGTTTTTGGCTACCGTGATCGGTGGTTTCGGTATGCGCCCGAACTTTCTGATCATCGGAACGCAAAAGGGCGGTACAACCTCGCTCTACCACTATTTGGGGAACCATTCGTGCATTTTGCCAGCCAAACTCAAAGAGGTTCACTATTTCTCTTTTAATTTCACTTGCGGTGAACGTTGGTATCGTGCTCACTTTCCTAATGCTGGAAAGGCAAAAAAAGGAGCGCTGACTTACGAAGCCAGCCCTTATTACCTGTTTTTGCCGAGCGTGCCCAAGCGGGTTGCTTCGTTCAATTCCCAGATGAAGCTTATTGCTATGTTACGCGAGCCTGTAAGCCGGGCTTACTCTCACTACCAGATGTCGGTTAAGCAGGGGCACGAGGCACTGAGTTTTGAAAAGGCGATTGAGCAGGAATCTAAACGTTTAGAACGTGAACGTGACCTTTACGGTTCTGAACGAGCTTTTACTAAAGGAACCAGCCATCGAGCCCACAGCTACCTGAAGCGTGGCTACTACGCCGAGCAGCTCGAGCGCTGGTTCGAGCATTTCCCCCGAGAGCAACTCCTGATCCTTAAGAGCGAAGATTTTTTTAGCAATCCAGCAGGTGTTCACCAGGAGGTGCTCCAGTTTCTGGGGGTGCCCGTAGAGCTGCTACCAAGCTATCCACAGTACAATGCAGGTAAAAAGCAGCTCCCTATTTCTGAAACGCTAAAACATGAACTCGAGGCGCATTTTGCGCCGCATAACGCCAGACTCGAGGCGCTGCTGGGAAGACCGTTTTATGGTCAGTCTGAGGTTCTTGGCTGAGAGACAAGCATTTGGAGCAGGATGTCGGTGCGATTGGTTTTGCACCCTGCGCCCTTGACACACCCCATACCCAGCGCCAACCATAGCAGGGTGACGCTCCAAGCTCCTGCCCCCATACCCGGTCATCCCATCCTCGGCAACCTGCCTGCCTATCGCAGCGACCCGCTGAATTTCGGTAGGCGCGTCGCTGCAACGTACGGCGACGTGGTGCGCCTGCGCATTTTCAACCGTAGTCTCTTTCTCGTCTCGCACCCCACCTATATCCATCAAATTCTGGTGACGGACGCGGCAAAATTCCAGAAGTCCCCCGTCTACCGCATCTTTTTGGGTCGGGCGCTGGGAGACGGGCTGCTCACCAGCGAAGGGACGCACTGGCGGCGGCAGCGCAAGCTGGCGCAGCCCGCCTTTCATCACAAACGCATCGAAAGCTACGCCGAGACGATGGTGACCTACGCCGAGGGCGCAGCCTCCCGCTGGAAGTCGGGAGAAACACTGCGCATCGACCAGGAGATGGCGCGGCTGACACTCGAGATCGTCGCTCAGACACTTTTCAGCATGGATATTCGCGCGCAGGCCGACCGTGTGGGTCGGGCTCTCAGCGAACTCCTGGAAGCCGTGACCGACGCGACCATGCAGCCTGTCTTTCTTCCGGCCTGGTTACCGACGCGCACCAACCGCCGAATCCGGGCAGGCGTACGCGAACTCGACAGCATCATCTATCCGCTCATCCGTGCGCGTCGGCAGCGCAGCGAAGACACCGGCGACCTCCTCTCGATGCTCATGCTGGCACGCGACGAAGTGGGGCAGGGTATGAGCGACAAGGCGCTCCGGGACGAGGCTGTCACCCTCGTGCTGGCTGGTCACGAAACGACGGCCAACGCGCTCACCTGGACCTGGTACCTGCTCTCACAGCACCCCGAGGCCGAGGCGAAGGTACACGCCGAGCTAGACGATGTCTTGCAGGGCGAGAGACCGACGCTGGAGCACGTCAGGCGGCTTCGCTACACCGAGAGCGTTATCAAAGAGGCGATGCGCCTCTACCCGCCCATCCCCGAGTTCGGGCGGCAGGCGATGGCGGAAGTGACGCTCGGCGAGCACCTGCTACCCAAGGGGGCGATCATCATCGTTCCGGTCTACGCCATGCATCACGACGCACGCTGGGTTAAAGAACCGGACACCTTTTCCCCAGAGCGGTTTCTGGAGGCGGACACAGCGCTTCCCAAGCTCGCTTACCTGCCATTTGGTGGAGGGCCAAGGGTGTGTATCGGCAACAGCTTTGCCCAGCTCGAGGCTACCTTGCTTCTGGCTACCCTGGCGCAGCGCTTTCGGCTCAGCCTCGAGCCCGCTCAGACCGTGAGCCCCGAAGCGACACTTACCCTGCGCCCCAAGGGAGGACTCAGGCTGCGCCTGCACACCCGCTAGCGCCGGGCCACCACCCAGATGCGTTCGGTCTCGGCGGTAGCCGGGTACCCGCTCGGGTAGGTCAGGACTTGAACCTCGGCAAAGCCCGAGCGTTTCAGCAGCGCCCTAACCTCCGCCGGGTCGTAGGGGCGCTCGTAATGAACCTCGGTAAAGCTTTTTGTTCCCTTTTCGCAGTAGGCCACGACCTTTGCCCGCTTCGTCCGTTCGTCGAACGAGTGCTGCCAGAGGTAGTACACGTCGTCCACCCAGCCCTCGGCGCGATCGTCTTCCCAGAGGTTGCGCAGGCCGACGGTGGTGTTGACGTCGAAGATGAAAAGCCCACCGGGGCGCAGGTGCGCGTGCACGCGGGCTGCAGTGCGGTAAAAATCCTCGGGGTCGAGGAGATTATTCAGCGAATCGAAGATGGAGACGGCCAGGTCGAAGGTCTCT
>Ga0115845_100003_pt1 | contig 39383 bp, 37 predicted proteins | sample InSIn1SAF170_2_FD_83859 | JGI IMG/M metagenome (GOLD analysis project Ga0115845, IMG submission 83859) | reverse complement strand
AGGAATCCCAACCTGAATAACATTTACTAAAAGTAATGGCAGCATAATTTAAATATTTAGAGCGGATTTATCACTTATAAAACTGAATTGAGTGGTCTAATTAACGGAACCACATTAAAGAGTGTCTAATTAAAAGAAGAATCTATGTCCACTACAATGCACCATTAAGTGTCCATTTAGACAAGAATATGCAATCAGGTTATGTAGGGAAAAAAATTACTGTTTGTGGTACTGGTGTTTTATCCAATCATAAAGGAAAGTTTCAAATTAAAATTGCCGACCTACGTTCTTTGACTTTTAGATAGATGTTATTCAGGTTGGGATTCCGTAATTATTAAGCCTTTTCCTTTTTGCATTAAAAAAGCCTACATTGTAGGCTTTTAGCTTTTTTAGATCTGTATTACTGAATTAAGTCGTCAACGGCTTCACCAAGGTAGGTTGGATCGTATTGCTTATACAAATAGTTTTCCAGAATTGGTAAATCTGGTGCTAAAACCATTCGCGTAATTTTAGGACGATCTTCTTCAAGGTTAAGCTTCACATGTACGGCGAAGAAATCAATGTTGTTCGTGATGAAGTCATATTCTTTACGACCAGCACTTTTGAGTTGATCAACCATACACGAAAAGAAGCGGTTATTCGTAATAGAGCAATTCAAGAACTCTAACGCATCTTTTTCAGTAACATTAATTTCAATAATGTTATTGAGGAAGGCTAGCTCTGGTTTAATTAAGTTGCCGTTACGGTCTGCAGTTAGACATTTTGTAGAAAAGGTACCAATACCAGCCATACGACCATCATATTTCACAAAACCGTGCTCTTCAGATGCAACTAAGTTTGACGCATGAACGTATAGAGTAGGGTGGTGCTTTGTATTCCACTCTAAATCAATAACGTCAGTTTCATTTTCTGCATAGAGAGTTTGTAAAAGGGATCTATTGAGGTTGGTATAGAGGACTTGATCAAGCTCTAATACTTTGCGGCGATATAGCTCAGCGAAGGCAATACCGTACTGAGATAAGATATTACATGTTGTATTGAAGCTATTGCAGTAAATCGCACGGTTATCGTTACCGCCGTCTCGATCCTCACTGACCACAATTACATGGTTCCCTAAAACACCATTGATTTTATAAACCACAATTGAGCCTAATGCGAAGTTTTGGGTAAGTAGTTCTTCACCCTCAAATCGTACTGCCGTGCAGTTTTTAATATTTTCTGCGCTTAAAGGATAATTACCCGGTGTGATGGACCACAATGTTGAGACTGGTACAAATAGAGGCTCAATAGAACTACTTAAGTCAACTCGACCAATCGTGATGATGCTTGTGCCGTTAAAACTATCGCCCTTGTGTTCTGCAACGGCTGATGTTCCGATCGTACCTGGTATTTGTGCGTTCTCTGAAGCGCTATTATTTGGTACAACTGATTCTGTCATGAAACAACTCACTAAAAGTTTTATCTTTGTTTAAAAATACCACATGATAAATAGTATTAAAACTTATACTACTATTATAAGATGATCTTTAAGATTCATAAAGGTATATTTATGCTAAACCATAAAACCCAAGTTTGTTTTTTTTAATAACCTGATTGGACGTTTTTATAAAAACCATTTGATCATAGATGTTAAAACTTTAAACCTAGATTTTATTTTAGATGTTATTGAATTTCCGACATCAATTGAAGGTTTAAAAAAAGCACCTAAAGTATCAAAAATTAAAATACCTTTTACGCAACTTGCTCAGGATCTTCAGCCACAAAATTACCTAGATTTAGTCCAATCTGATGCCAAAAATCTGTATCTGCAGATTGGGCAAGAAAGACGTTATATTCACGGCGAACAAACTAATTTTTCATATGCTACATCGGTGTTTCAGCAGATCGGTGATGATGAAGTGCTCCAGCTTGAGGCTTTGAACTATGCACTGAAGCTCCAAAGCATTACTAATGGTATTCAGCAGCATACAACAGCGATTGAGACATATATCGAGCTAAAGCCTTTACGATATGCGTTTAGCTTAGATACGTTCATAAGTGCAACTGCAGATCTAGATCAACCTTTCGATACTCGTGAAGCGCTTTCTGGCCATATCGTTAACCATTGGGAAAAATGGGTTAAAGCAAACAATATCACCAGTGAAAGTTCTTATGATGCGGTGCTATTAAATGCCGATAAATTAATACTGATTCGAGTCGGTATTCACTCATTCTCAGTGAAGATTACAGACCTTGAAGTGGCTGACGGCATTATCTATTCTTCTCTTTGTGATTTAGAGCTCTTACAAGTGCTTCTACCAACGTTCTTTGATGGTATGCCTTGCCGTATTACTGCATATGCCGATATGAACATTCAATATGCTGTATCGCAATATAAGACTTGGCTATCAAGTCAAAACCTGAAGAAGATCCAGTCCGTTCGCAAACAAGGTATTGAGAAGTACTTGCGTAAAAAATTAGAAGATGAAAGTGACTTAATCGGTAACGCGCAACTTGCCAAAACCCTAATGAATACCAGCTATACAGAACAAACAGTCTCATTTTTTTCTGACGCTTGGGGATTATCGTACGCAAACCATTTTGAGAAGAAAATTCGTCATGCTTTTGATCTGGTCATACAGGCTTTGGATCATGAAGGGATCTCATTAGAGCAGCTGCAGTTCATCAATAGCCTAACAAAAGGGGCAATTGAGAATGCTATTAACGAGATGCTGAACAAGACTGGTTCGCCGTTAAACGTGGTACCAACACTCACTCAAGAATTACTGTTAATTTGCGATGAATTCAATGCCAAAAAACTCAACATATCAAGTGAGCTCTTGGATGCAATCACTCAGTTTGCAGAACAATATGCAGTATCACCACTGTTGGCCATTAAGCGTGATAGCGCCGTGTATTTGCTGTATGAACCATTAGATGCCGATAATCAGTTAATTGATTATGAGTGGTTTTGTACTGCGGTATATACCAAAAATCAGTTTGTGCCTGAAGCCGATGAACAACATAAAACAAATGTAGCGGATCTTCTTAAATCGGTTGAAGTACTGCATGTATTCAAGCCGAATATCCTGTCGTGGACCAATGGCAAGGTATTTGAAACGCCAGAAGAAAAGAAAAATGCTTTTATGTTATGTCTCACACCTGAAGCATTTGAAAATCAAATAGAATTCTTACGCACTAAGAACGCAATACCAGGATATTTTAAAAACCTGATTACATCCTTAGGTGGTTTAAGTACAGTGGCCACGGAACAAGATAAATACGGTGTATTTTTGATTGAGTCGATCGCTAAAAATTCGACTGGTTTTGCATATCAAGGACAACTCTTTCCTATCGATCAAAATGCCCAAATTGACTTAGATCAATGCTCAAATTTAACGCTTAATTCTAAACTACTACCAAAAAACTACCTGACCTTTAAAAGACTAATGAGATTAAGCGATAGTTTAACGAATGGCGTTAAATAGGTTTAAGGAATATTATTATTTTTACTTTAAGTTTAAATAGTGGTTTTTTAAATGCACAAAAATAAAGTATTATACTTTCAAACATAAAACCCTTTTAAAGTTATACAGAGAATACTGAATGAAACTATTAAAAACTGCGATGGTGGGTATCCTTGGTACTGTAATAGCACATACTGCTTTTGCTTATGATGATGTACCAACCCCAAATCCAAACTTTAAAGAAGCTTACGTGGGGCTTTTAACGCCATCTAAAAACTTTAATGTTGTTGCTGGTGGCCTTACACCTGAAATCAGCGAATATAAACTGTCTGATAGCTATTTTGAGAACAATTCAAATCAACGATACAAAGCGACAGCTCACCTTTATCAACAGATGAATACTCGACAACGAGCGATGTATTTATTAGTTCAGCACACAGCTTACTTAAACGATATTTTCTACCCTCAACGTAACCCTTTAGTTAATCCAAACGTATCAGACGAACAATTGAATGTTGAACCAGCACTTAATAAACTGCAGTCCTTACGTACTGACAAAGATATTGTCGAAAATGTTGTAGATCGTGAAACTATGCTTCAGGTATTAAAAGCACATTACGATTATTATATGCGCGATCAATTTACAGTACGTTTTTACGGGAAAAACCAAAACACATTTACTTATGGAATTGATAACTATTCTGGTTTAAAAATACGTTCGGTGGAAGGAAACTTACGCATTGTTGATCGCAAAACAGGTACATTGTTAGGTGACTCAATGGTTAAGTTAAACCACTGGATACCAGCTACCCGTACCAAAGAGCGCCGTACTATTGATATACCGTCTTCCATGCCAGAATGGAAAAACGTTGAAATTAAAGATCTTGCAATTAAATTCCAACCAACTGCAATAACAACCATGCAAGGTAAACGCATTGATATTAATAAAATCTATGCGTACAACACTGAAAAATTCAATTTCTAATGTATATAGCGGTCACTATCGACCGCTTTATTTTGTTCCTGGATAAATATTAACCGTAGCCTAAGCAAAAGTTATAAGTTGCTTTTCCCACTAATCAAATTAAGGTTAAAACTATGAAAAAAGCTCTCCTATCAATTGCCACTGTAATCATGGTCGGGGGATGCTCAGAAGTGCCGAATGATATGTCGCATATCGATGTTTTTTCTTCCGATCGCTACCTATCAACTGCACATCAATTTAATAAGCTTGTTGATGATACGTTTAAGTATCATTATTCAAAAATACCGTTTTTTCTAGTGACGAAAGGGTGGAGTGTTAGTGGTCCAAAAGAGCCAGTATCGCAAATTGTATATAGTTGCTTAACTTCTAATGAGGTGGAATTGGTGACAAAAATCAAGCCATTCATGCCCGAAGTGACCTACATCAAAACACCTGAAAACCAGGTGAAAAATTGCATCATTAAACATTCAAATGACTCAATTAATGCTGATGAGCTGAATGACCTTAAAGCGTTCCCTTTATTCCAAAAATATGCAGACAATCCATTTTTACGTAAGACCGTGGATGCTGCGAAAGCAGATGGCAAAATCTCAGTAAAAGAATATATGGATATTGTGCAGATTGTCATAAAATTAAGTGGAGCTGACAAACAGGTTCAGCTAGAGAAAACTATTCAAGAGCTTTAGGTATTCATATGTCGGAAAATCTATCCATGCATAGCATGTCGAATGAGGAATTGATTCAAGAATGGCTTGATAGCCTGAAGCTTGAAAATAAGTCCGACATGACGATTAATGAATACAAAAAGAGCTTACTTTTGATGTTAGAAATGCCTTTTTTTAAAGGTAAACATCTATTGGAACTAGACCGCGATTACATCACATCATTTCGGTTGCATCGAATCGATGTTGATATTGTTTCTGCAAGAACACTCAACAAAAATTTATCAGCTTTAAAAAACTTCCTGAACTATTGTCTGCGTAAGGAATATATACCTGAAAACTTCTTTTCTGACATTCGGGTTAAGTTCAAAAACCAAAGCTTACCGCGCCCGATCGCCGTGAATACGTTGAATGAGATACTTGATAACAAGACGCCATTAAATCCGAAATACAATAATCAAAAGTTAAGAGATCTAGCAGCTGCAGAAATTGCTTATTCTGGCGGTTTACGTATCTCTGAATTACATGCCATCAAACTAAGTGATATCAACCTCAGTGCTATGCAACTAAAGGTATTGGGTAAAGGAAATAATGAACGGATTGTTTTTTTAGGAAAAAAATCACTAGAGGCTATTTCTACTTGGCTTTTAGTTCGTAATCGTTGGATTTCAAAAGCTGGAGTAGAAGACTGCGGATATTTATTCATTGCACCATCTGGCAAACATATTGCGAAAAACCATTTAGGTGCATGCATTACAGCTCTGTTAAAGGCGCATGGTTCTGGAAATATTGGTAGTACTCATGCTTTGAGACATAGTTTTGCATCGCACTTGTATAACAAAACAAAAAATATTCGCGCCGTTCAGGAAATGCTAGGTCATAAATCACTATCTTCGACACAAGTATATATTCTTGTAGATCACGAAACGTTGATTAGTTCTTATAAAGATGCACATCCACGCGCTAGAGCGAACCAAGATTAATAATTTATTCGCTTCTTGTACTTCTAAAGATATATCGTAAACGATCGAAATAATTAACTTTTGATGGTGCCCGTAATGGCTAAGACTTTTGAACAAGTAAAAAAAGAATTTTTCAATACAAGGGTCATCACAAACAATCGACTACCTAAGCGTGGTGAAAGCCACAAAATTGCTGTGAAACTTGGTTTAATAGACCAAAAACAATCAACATATGTTAAAAAACAGAAACTTTCATATGTTGGCTTATCTGTAATTGAGTGTTTTGAAGAAGCTGGTTTAGATGATGTCTATATCAATGAAAAAATTGAAGAGTTTTCAGAGCTAAAAAACTATACTTCATTACATAAGGCATTAAGAATACTTGATGACGGCCACATGGCCCGTTTAGCAAAAAAATTAGAGGTTTCAGTCGATATGCTCAATGCGACATTGGCTGTGCTGAATAAAATATAAAAAACGGATTGAACCAACCCATGAATGCAAATGAGCTTTATGAAAAGTTACAGCAAATTGGTAAGCCACTGGTCCACGTAGAAAGCCTCGTATCTACAATGCAGTTGGAAATCCCTGTTGAAGAGATTGAAAAACACATTGAACTTTTCGGGGTTAATTTTTTACTGGTAGAAGTTGTTCGATATACCTTTGACGGTTTTCTATCTCCAGAGTACCAACACTATATAGACGAATTCATTGCAGAAAATGAACTGGATGAAGATGTCATTTTGAATATCAGAAATAAAACATCATCAGATATAGGCCTGGTTAATGTTGGCTTTAATCTAAATGGTTGCATCCTTGGCTTAACCCATACGGATGAATGGATGGAACATTTATTCCACTTGGTTAAGTTCATTACTGACAGTGAAAAACGCGAGAAAAGTAGGAACTTTTTGTCTGAACAAGACAAAATCAAGGAACAAAAAGTTTTAGAAAAACAAGCCAAAGAAAAAGAAAGGGAAGTGATGATTCAACAGGTAGAGGATCTCACCAATACCGATGATTTTAAATTATGCAAAACGAAGGGTGAAATATTGTTGTTTTGGGAAAAGAACATTCCTGACCTATACAAAACTCTATCCAGAACTTTTATGGAAACAATGTCTAAGAAATATATCTCTATATTGCGTGGCTCATGAAGTGATACGATATGAGTGTGATTTGACAACACAAACGTAAACTGGACATTAAAGTCCTAAACTTTAACAATATAGTTGTAAAAAAAGAGAGATTAAAAAAAATGTCAAATTTTACAGAAGCATATATTCCAAGTTTTGGATATGGTTGGTATAACGAATCTATTTCTTATGATGCTTTAACAGGTGTACATAAAAATCTATATGCAAAAACAGATCAAAAAGCTACTAATGGCAACCAACGAACAGATAATTCAAGTAACCCAAGTGGGTATCGTGTTAGAGCAGGGTTTGTTGATCCTAAAAGTGATAAAAGATTTTGGAATGTATCCGGTACACACTATGAAACCCTAGATAATGGGCGAGCTGTTTCTCAATACACATCTGCAAAAGATTGCAATTTTAAATTTGGGCAGTTTTTATAAAATCTTATGAAAAAGAATAAAATTCTATTAATAGTTCTTGTGGTTGGTATTATTGTTTTAGGTATTGTAATTTTTATAAAATCTCAAGCAGTTACAGAAACAAAAAGATTGGGTAACGGTGAAAATACCAACCATAATGAAACGAGTTCATCTTCCAAACCATCTATCTAGTTTCCTTTGAAGAAGTTTTACCAATTTGGAAAGGCTAGGTTTACAACTATATTGTAAAAAACCTCTATTTTTCTAAACTGAAAAATCCATTGAGTTTAGAACTGTAATGTGGATTTATTCAATTAGATTTGATGTAAGTTGTTGATTTTACATTTTGCCAGTTTAAGACATTAATGTAAAAAGACAATGAGGAAGAACAACGAGTAGTGCATAAATCAGTGTTCTTGAACAACGCAAACAACAATAAAAATTAGTACTCAGCATTCACCAAAGTTTTGTATTGAGAATATTTCGTCAAATTTACTGTGTCACGTACTTGGCCATATTGAATACTGCCTAGATCTGAGTAGGTAAGGTTTTTCTTTTGAGATACTGCAACCAATAATTCATAGTTATTTCTTTGATTGAGTTCAATTGCTGAAGCGATATTTTTGTCTTGGCTCACTTGAGAAGTAATGCTTTGGATCTCCTTTCTATCTGAAGCAGATACATCCAATGTAGTTAAATAAAATCCGATCGATAGAAATATTGTGGCGGTTAAAGTGAATAGGGATGCACCAGTAAGATAAACGGCGCGTAGAGTTCTATACTTTGTATAAACCACAACTGAAGATAAGCAGATTGCCAAACATAGCGCAAGAATAACGGCATGTTGGTCTAGATAATCTGAGAAAAGCATTGTAAAGCCTGAAGTACAAAAACATGTTATATCACTTAGCTACCAAGCCATTTGTAGTATTTGAGACTTATCGTATATATGAAATATAAATAGCAAACCTTTGGTATATACTGAATCGGTTTAAAGTGCTGAAACAATAGGCTTTAGAAATAAAATACTAGTCAAAATGTGAATAATCAGGGGGTACACATGGGGCAAGCTAAGCAAAGAGGTACAGCTCAAGAACGTGCTGAAAGTGCAATTCAAAGTACGATTGATGCAACCTTGGCAAAGATTAAGACCGTACTTGATGGATACTATCAAGACATGCCGAATAACTTCTCGCAAGCTGAAAATTACTTTACTGGATATGTCGCTGCATTTGATATTAAAGATGGGATGGAACTTGAAGGTAAAGAGTCTGAATGGGCTTATGATGGTTTACCTACGCCTACCGCTTTACTCAAACTCGTTGAAACTGAGTTAAACGAAGTGATACGTGAAGATAAAGAGTTTTTGGATGACTTTGATCCTGAAATGTATATTGAAGAACTAGGCGAAAACTTGATGTTCTTCCGCTATATAGGTGCTTCTAGTTTCGATACGCCAGATGATGTTTTGCATAATATTCAAACAGTGTCATTTTGGGCGCCACACTTGGTCATGATTAATGGCGTATGGCATAACACTTATGATGCTGGTGCGGTCAATGATGATGGTGAAACGGTCGGCATAAGATTCTAATTCTAGAGGGGTGCATATTGATTACTGCAGCATGCACCTTATTGGTTTAAACATTGCTGTATCGACTGAGCAATATTTTCAGATATTTTCCAGATTACTTTCTGATTAGATAAGCGATTTGCTTCTTCAGGATTGGCAATCACGCCGATCTCAATTAAAACCGCCGGCTTTTGTGATTTCTTCAGGACCACTAGATTGTCATATTGATATACGCCATTTGAGGTCAAAAGCTTTTTGTTTTCACCTGGTATATTCATGCCATGGTAAGTAGAAGGGCTTTCACCAATTGATTTTAGGTTCTGGCCAATGAGATTGGCGCATTTCAAACTTTTTCCGTATTCTGGATTTTTCTTTGATACAAAAATTGAAAAACCTTTGAGTTGATTCTTGTACTTGGTCAGCTCAGTAGGTATTGAGTCGTGGTGCACCGAAATAAAAAGATTAGCATTAGGGTATCTGGTCGCACGTTGAACCACTGAGACTTTATCTTCATTCACTGAAGATCTGAGCACTTGGACATGACGCGATTTAAGAAAGTATTCAATAGAATTGACCATGCTAAGGTTGTAAGTGTATTCAGGATAGCCGTTAGCTGCAGTAGATCCAGCTTGTTTTGGTGAATGGCCAACATCAAGTACTACTGAATTTTCAGCAAAGATAGATTGTGTAATGATTGACATTGCTAATATCGATATACATTTTAGCTTTAGCACAATTAAAACCCTTTAAGCTATTATTAGGGTTTTAAGTATATTTAATTTAAAGAAAATTAAAAGGTTTAAAAGGTTTTGTTAAAATGATTTTAAGATGGTTTTAAGATGGTTTTAAAGTACTTATCATGAGAGCTCTAAATACAATTTTGGATATAAAATTTATACATCTACTGTTCACTCAGTTTGTAGAACATCACCCACGACCATTGAGTGTTCACTTCCTGAAAGGCACCTATATAGATGAATTAGAGGGTTATAAGTCTAAATGGCTCGTTCGTTCTATTCAGCGTCTTATTAAAAATTGGGTCCAATTGGGGATGATAGAGGATCTAGGGCGTTCTACTTGTCGCTCATCTAAATATTATAGATTAAGTAAGTATGGTGAGCTGTTCCTTAAAATATATAGAACGAATGCTAATGTTAACTTTTATGACAATCCTAAGTTTAAGACATTAAAAAAAGATATTTCATATCGTTATTTTACCTTTACATATTTTGCAGTTTGCCAAAACAAATCCTTTAAATTGTCAGATCTGCAAAAACTTGGTGACTGCCTGAATTACCACATTCACGGACGTTCTTGGCAGCGTAATATTAATTTGTTCATTGAAGCTGGAATTATTTCATGTGAACGTCAATGTCCATCAGAAAGTTATAATTATCATGTAATCAAAGCATCCATCCATGCATTTGTGAAATCAGAACCCATTGAACGCATTGAGTTTGAAAAAAACTTGCTGAACTTAGGTATCGTGAACAATTATGAAAAATATATAGACTACAATAATTTGCTGTTTCACGTTTTGTTTAGCAAATGGATTAACAGTCCAGTTGACTTTGGATATTTTGTCGATCAAAACTTTTACGGTGCCAGCTAAGCTCACTCAAAACATCTACGGTGTAATACACCGTAAAAAGAATTGCACCTGGTACTTGCCACTAAAAAATGACAGTGAATGACATTTTGAGAGAAAAAAATTGTGGGGTAGTGCCTTTTCTACTCCTTTGAGAATTTTAATTATGTTAAATTTAGTACATGATACTTTAAGTTCATAGACTGTGGCCTGCAATGACTAGTTAACTTTTAGAATTTGACTAGTTAAATTAGAATAACGACTACATAACTATTAGAATACAAGTTAACTATTAGAATACATTGCTACTGATGAGAGTTACAGTTTCAACATGTAAAGGGCTTTGTTGCACAAACCTAGCATCAAAAGCTTATTCAGCAATATAATTTCAAAATGAATAAGCCTGCCTCTAAAATCTACCGTACAACCAATTGGTCATCCTATAACCGAGCCTTAATTAACCGAGGTAATATTTCCATTTGGTTTGATCCAAAGACTCAGTGGTATGCACAATCACAAGGCAAGCAAGGTCGAAATCAAACCTACTCCGATACAGCGATTCAATGCTGCTTAATGATCAAATTACTATTCCGACTCTCTTTACGTATGGTCACAGGTTTTGTTCAAAGTCTGATTAAACTCTCTGGATTAGATTGGACAGCTCCGGATTATTCCACCCTTTGTCGTAGACAAAAGCATATTGATATTGCGATTAGCTATCAAAAAAGTAGTGATGGACTGCATCTACTCGTAGACTCTACTGGTTTGAAGTTTCTTGGTGAAGGTGAATAGAAACGCAAGAAACATGGGGCTGAATATCGTCGCCAATGGCGTAAGCTTCACATTGCTATAGATGCTAAAACCCTGCAAATACGTGCAGTACAACTCACCACAAATAATGTCAGTGATTCTCAAGTACTCGAAGATTTACTTGCTCAAATTCCCTTGGATGAACCAATTGATTCTGTTTATACAGATGGTGCTTATGACACAAAGCACTGCCGACAAGTCATTTTAGATCGAGATGCACATGCGATCATTCCACCTAGAAAGAATGCAAAGCCTTGGAAGGATCAGCAAGCGAGGTCTATAGAGCGGAACGAATTATTAAAGACAGTCAAACGGCTAGGCAGATCGCTTTGGAAAAAGTGGTCTGGTTATCACCGTCGAAGTTTGGTTGAAACCAAGATGCATTGCATCAAATTATTAGGCGATAAATTAACAGCGCGGAGTTTTCCAAGTCAGGTGAATGAGATCCATGCACGCATGGCAGTCTTGAATAAATTCACAGAATTAGGTCGCCCTCATACCCAAGTTGTCTCTTAAATTTGAGTAGCTTAAGGGAACTCAGCCTTTCAAACCTTTATGCAACAAAGCCGCGAAAATATATTGGACTATCTTCAAACATCTAATGAGGTTCAATTATTCGATGGATTACGGACATCTATAGAACGTTCAATCGCAAACATTATGGCACCATATCCTAGTACCAAAAGTTATTGACATGATAAAAGAAGAAATTTGAATAGTTAATTAAATATGTCATTCATATAGGCTATAGGGCTAACGCTATGACCTTTCTGTGTCCTGCTTCAATTGTGAATTTTTCTGGATATCTTTATTACTCATAAGTACCTCGGTTACCATTTTTTAATGCTTTTCTAAAAGCATCAATATCTTATGTTTTTTTAAATTTATTTTCAATAAAATCAATAAAATGAATATATTTAAGTTGTGATTGATTATTTGCTAGATACACCAGATATAAATTTTTATGTAGCGGATTGAATGTCTCCAAGCATTCAATAATTGCACCAGAAGCAATATCTTTTTGGATATCCCAGTTTAATTTATAAGCAATCCCGAGACCATTTAATACCCAATTATGAACTACTTCACTACTATCACTCGATAAGTATGGGGTGGCTTTAATATTCAAATTTTTCCCATTATCCCAAAATGGCCAATCATTAAAAGTATGACGATTTCTGATGAGGCATAGACAACGGTGGTCTCTTAAATCATAAGGATTAAGGGGGATGCCAAATCTATCTAGGTATTCAGGAGAAGCACAATATATTTTTTTACCTTCGATTAAAGGTATTGCACAATAATCAAGCTCTAGCGGAACTTCAATTTGGAACGAAAAATCAAGTTCTTGTTCCATTAAATCTACTTTAGAATCGGACAGGAGTAATTCAATCTTTAAATGGGGATAGAGTTGATTAAACTCTGCAATCCAGCCAGCTAAATATTGTTTTCCAAACTGATTCAAACAGGCGATTCTTAGACGACCTGTCAAAAACTCTTGTTCAGCTTGTAAATTGTTTTCCATCTTCTCAATCAACGAAACAATTTGTCGGGTATTTTCTAAAAAAAATTCTCCCTTGTCTGTCAATTTGAAGCGTCTCGCATTACGATCAATTAGTTTCACCCCTAAGCGTAGCTCCAACTGAGACAAACGACGACTCATAGACGGTAAAGAGCTTTCCATCAGTATTGCAGCGCGAGTTAATGAGCCTGCTTCAACAATTTTTAAAAAAAATTCTAAATCACTTACTTTATCGTAGGCACTCATACTTTCACTCCATGAAATATAAGCTCTCAAAAAAGCTTACTTTATCTCCATTATTGTGACTATTATTATCTAAATTCAAAATATCAGATACATATTTTTGAATTTCTAGATATTAAATCTATCGATACACTACAGAATGGATCTGAGTGCTTTCAAGGAGAAACACATATGTCACAAGTTCAAATAACTGGTTTTATAAACGGAGAGTTCTTACCCCCTTCCGACCAGATTCAACCTGTGTATGATCCGGGAAATTCCACCCAGCAAATCGGAACGATTAGCAATACCAGCCTCGATGATGTCAATAAAGCAATTGAAGCGGCTCATAAAGCTTTTCAAACATGGAAAGACACACCAATTGCTGAAAGACAAGAACTGTTAAAAAAAGCATCTGAGCTCATTTTTCAAGAAAAAGATAATTTAAAGGAACTACTAGTTTCTGAACATGGCGGTATGCTGTGGGAAGCAGAAACTGATTTTTACTTAGGATCAGGTGTTATGAGTATGTATGCTCAAGCTCCAGACGACTTCTTGGTTCCAAAAGAAATATCAGAAGAAAACGGTTGGATTCGTATTCACAAAAAGCCTAAAGGCGTTATCTCAGCGATTGTTCCTTGGAACATGCCTATTGTGTTGACCATGATGAAACTTGGACCACTCTTATTGGCGGGTAATACCGTAGTGTTAAAGCCCTCTCCTTTTGCGGCATTAGCATTAACGCAATTGTTAGCAAAAATTGCAGCAATCTTCCCTAAAGGTGTGATCAATGTTGTGCATGGTGATGCAGATGTAGGCAATCTTATGACCAGCCATCCTCTTATACGTAAAGTTGCATTTACGGGTGGTACTGCAACAGGTGCAGCCGTTATGGCTAGTGCAGCACAATCGATTAAAGATGTCACACTTGAATTAGGTGGAAATGACGCTGCTATTATTTTAGATGACTCGGATTTTAAAGCGATTCTTCCAAAATTATTAAAAGGTGTATTTACCCGTAGCGGACAAATCTGTTTTGCGGTAAAACGTGTGTATGTACCCAAAGATAAACTTGATCATTATTTTGATCTTGTATGTGAAGAAGTGGATAAATACAAAGTTGGGCATGGCTTAGATGCTGACGCAAATTTTGGGCCACTTAACAATAAAAAACAGTGGTCAATCGTGCAGAAATTTATTGAAAATGCAAAAGCATCAGATCAATGTGAAGTACGTGAATTAGGGCAAAAACTGAATCCAGAACAATGGGATAAGGGATACTACGTTTTACCGCATGTTGTGAAAACTCTCGATAACTCCTTAGAAATTGTTCAACAAGAACAATTCGGACCGATTATCCCATTGATTGGTTATGATTCAGTTGAACAAGCGATTGCATATGCCAATGATAATGAGCAAGGTTTATGTTCTTCAGTTTGGTCTGACAACATTGAACGTGCCTATGAAATTGCTCAGAAGATTGAGGCAGGCAGCACATTTATTAATAGTCATAGTTTCGATTCGCTACAACTTGGTATGCCATTCGGTGGTATCAAGCAAAGTGGTATTGGACGTGAATTAGATATTAACGAGACATTGAAATCTTATCTAGAGCCACATTCAATTCGATTGATTAACTAATATTTTATTATATCTACAACACGCTGTTATCGAGCACTCGGCGAGATAACAGCTACATTTAAGGAAAAATGTATGAAAATTAATGCTGCACTTGCAAAAGAAAAAAACTATCCACTAGTGCTTGAAGAAATTGAAATTGATGAACCCAAAGAAGACGAAGTACTCATCAGAATCGTTGCATCAGGTATATGTCACACAGATGCAGAGTCGATTAAAGGAAATGGTGCCCCATTTCCAGCAGTATTAGGGCATGAAGGTGCAGGTATTGTTGAGAAAGTAGGTTCTAGTGTTGCGAATGTCACTGTCGGTGACCACGTGGTTTTATCTTACTCATATTGTAATTCTTGCTCGCAATGTCTTACAGGACATCACAATTTATGTGTACGTACCGTTGAGCTCAACTTTGGTGGAAAACTTCAGGATCGCACCTATCGATTGCATAAAGATGGTCAGGATTACTCGACATTTTTTGGTCAGTCATCTTTTGCCACCTATGCGGTAGCAAATAAGCATAATGTTGTGAAAGTGGATAAAGATGTTGATTTAAAACTATTAGGACCTTTGGGTTGTGGGATTCAAACTGGCAGTGGCACAGTGATGAATAGTCTGCATCCTGAACCAGGAACATCTATAGCAATTTATGGTTCTGGTGCTGTCGGACTCAGTGCTGTGATGGCGGCAAACCTTTTGGGGCTGAAGTATATTATTGTTGTAGATATCCATGAAAATCGTCTAGAAATAGCCAAAGAGCTTGGTGCTACTCATGCGATTAATAGTAAAAATTCAAATGTAGTGGAAGAAATCAAAAAGATCACAGATGGTGGTGTTCATTATGCAATTGAAACAACTGGTGTCCCTATTGTTATTAAAAATGCCATAGATGCATTAAGAGTCGCAGGAAAAATCTCAATTGTAGGTATGGGTGGAGATGTGACTTTAAATTTTACCAATGATATCTTGATGGAAGGTAAAACAATTGTAGGGACCATCCAAGGTGACTCTACACCACAAATACATATACCTAAAATCATTCAATATTATAAAGAAGGGAAATTTCCTTTTGATAAATTGGTGAAATTTTATGATTTTAACGATATTAACCAAGCATTTGAGGATTCTAAATCAGGAATCACCATTAAACCGATTGTTGTAATCGGTGGATAATTCAATTATTTCAATATATAGGTAGATAAGCATTATTTCTAATACTTATCTCAAGATAAATTCTAATATATAAAGAAAAATAATTTAAAAAACAACATGCCACTCTCAAGATCAATCACTCTCAATTTTTAACCTATTCTAAGCAACCAAAAATTTTATTCATCGAATAGTTCCCATATTTATAGACACCTTTAAGTTAGGTAAAAACTAATAAAAATGGTGCTTATGAATAAGCTGTATTTACTTAGAAATAGGTTCTGTATTGATAATTTTTTTATTTTTTTAACTAAACTAGATTCGTACATCACGAATCTAGTTGGTCAAGAACAATTCACGTATTCAATTTCTATATGTACCTATTTATTGAAAAAACTAGTACATTGTTCTAGTTCCTCTTGATTAATAGAATGTCCCAACCCATCAATGGTATGCAGTGTGCTATTAAATCCAGCCTGTGTTAGAAACTGTTGAGCCTGTAGAGATTCAGTGACAGGTATTACAGTGTCATTTTTACCATGTAATAATAAAATTTTAGGTTTAATGATTAAATCATTTTGAATTGGCGTCGCTAAACGACCAGAAAAACCAATCACACCAGCAACAGGCCAACGTCCTGTTACAACAGCATCTAATGCCATGATAGTACCTTGTGAGAATCCACAAAATACCACCTGATCTAGCTGATTTTGCAATTGATGTTGTTCTAAAATTTGTTTAATTGTCTGATCAAAAGCAGGACGTGCTTGCTCTATACGCTCCAAGCGATTTTCTACTGTTACACCAGTAACACTAAACCACTGAAATGCTTCAGTACTATTCATAAATGGAAAGGGTGCATTGGGTGAGGAAATTTCCAATTCAGGATGATTTTGCTGCCAATATTCCCCAATAGGGAGTAAATCCTTTCCATTACTACCAACACCATGTAAAAAAATAACCAGCTTAATATGCATGATTTTCACCTTATCAAGATAATTCAAATTTAATTTCAGGACCTAAAGGAACAATACCTAAAGGATTTAATGATTTGATGGAATAATATCCCTGTTTAATATGTTCAAAATTGACCGTATTTGCCACACCAGGGATATGCAGAATCTCTTGCACATAACGGCTTAATGATGGGTAATCACTCAATTTTTTTAGATTACACTTAAATAAACCATGATATGCGACATCAAAACGAATAAGGGTCACAAACAAACGGATATCCGATTCAGTAAAGACATCACCAAATAAATATCGATATTTAGACAAACGTTCTTCAAGCTGATCTAGCATTGAGAATACGTCACCAACTGCATGCTCATAGGCAATTTGCGTTGTTGCAAATCCAGCACGATAAACACCATTATTGAGCTTTTGATAAATTTGTTGATTGAGTGTGTCTATATCATTCTGCAAGCTCTCTGGGTACAATTCATAATCAGTATGAGCAAAATCTACAAAACCAGAGTTCAACATACGAATAATATCTGCTGATTCATTATTCACAATGATTTGACGTTTTTTATCCCAAAGCACAGGTACAGTTGCTCGACCTGTGAAATTAGAGTCTGCCATGGTGTAAATTTCATGCATATATTGTTTATGATTGATCTCATCATGATTGGCATCAAATGAATCCCCAAAACGCCAACCACAATCACTCAACTGAGGCTCTACAACAGACACCGAAATAACATCGGTTAGTCCTTTCAGTGCAAGTGCTATTAGCGTTCGAGATGCCCAAGGACAAATCAATGCAACATATAAATGGTAACGTCCTTTTTCTGCTTTAAAACCACCCTCACCTGTTGGACCTGCCTGACCATCAACTGTGACCCAATGTCTAAAACTTGAGACTTGACGAACAAATCCACCCTCATGATCAACTGCTTGTAAGGGTTGCCAATTTTCGACCCACTGTCCATTCACTAACATGACTTAACCTTTCTAATGCAAAAGTACAGCACCTATAGAAGTGCCGCACTTGAATGAAATTAAGACTTAAAAGAAGATTTTAGATGAAACGGACCATCACCAATTAAAGCCAAGCTAATCAAACCGACAATCCAGAATGCAGGATATTCCCAACCGCCATTCGGATTAGTAAACCAAAAACCAGATGCTCCATGTACTGTGAAAATTGCGCCAAGTAATACTGGAATCAGGGAAAGTGCAGCCAGTCGTGGTTTAAAACCAACCAATAATGCAATTGCACCTAAGAATTCCCATGTGATAGTGATATAAGCCATCCATCCAGGAACGCCAACAGATTCAAAAAATTGTGCTGTCCCTGTTGGGGTATACACAAAGAATTTCAGACCTGCATGGGCAAAAAATAGAATGGCTAAGCTAATGCGTAAGAGTAAAGCCGCATAAGTAGCTGTGGGTGCAGTATTCATAATCATTTCCTTCAACAATGATGTCGTTATAGAAATAATATAATTATTTTTTATTTGTTGATTAATACCATGTATAGCAAAATATTATTTCCATTTTAGAAATTATTAACTCAATTTTATTAGAAATCCCATTCTTGACGGTTCTGATAATAGTCTTTTAAGAAATCAATTAAACTTCTTACCTTATTGGCTAAGTGACGTGATGGTGGGTACACAGCATATAAACCACTACTTTTAATATAGTAATTTGGCATAAGTGGAATAAGCTGTTTCGATTTAAGCGATTGGCTACAAATGAATGCAGGGATTCTACAAACACCTAGTCCGGCTAAAGCTGCAATATGACAAGCTTCAGTGTTTGCAAAGTTCACTCTGCCTTCTAACTGTACAGTTTCTTCTAGCTGTGGTTGTTCTGTGGAAGAAAAACGCCAGAATTCAGGTTCTTTAAAATTACGATCAATAATACATTGATGCTTTAATAAATCTTCAGGTTTTTCCGGTGATTGAACCTGTTGTAAATAGCTTGGTGCGGCTACAAGTAAAATTTGTATATCCAATAAATGTCTAGCAATCAGGTTACTATCTTTTAAAAGTCCAATACGTATTGCTAGATCAAAGCCTTCATCAATAACGTTTACCAGTCGATCTGTAAAACTGACATCTAGCTCAATTTCAGGATATCGCTGGGCAAACTCAACAAGTGCGTGACTTAATTGATTTACTCCAAAAGAATTGGGAACACTAATTTTGATTCGACCACTTGGTGTGCGTGATTGATTTTTTACACTGACTTCAAGTTCATCAAATTCAGCCATGAGTTGCTTCACTTGAAAATAATACGCCTGACCAATTTCAGTAGTTCGTAATGATCGTGTTGAACGATGTAGTAATTGCACCCCCAATTCATTTTCTAAACGCGCAATTAGTTTGGATGCTTGTGCAACACTCGTCAAACGTTGTTCAGCTGCTTTTGCAAAGCTACCCTGTTCAATCACTGCAATCAACATTCGATTGCATTCTAATCGATCCATATTTTATTTTTCACACCTTTAAACATCAGAATAGATAGAATATTTCATGAAATCATGGTCTTTTATCACTCTCATATACTAATTTAGTATATTCCTTTTATATAAGTAACATAATTACAGTGCAAGCCACTTATCATTACCTAATGATAAAAGAAATGAATTACTATATTTTTTCTAGAGTTTAAATCTTCATTTTAACCAATTTCGGCTTTTATGTTATTCACTATCAAAATTAATATTGGAGCGATATCTTCTTCCAGATTTTCACGGTTTAATACAAAACTTGGATCACCACAGTTGAATACCAGTAGCCCATGCTGTTCATGCAGAAACGATACCGCTACAAAGTTTACATCTTTTACTACTCACCGATTAAAAACTAGCAGCCATTGGCTTCATTTGACTGTATTTTTATTATTCAGAAAAAGACATGATCACGGATGATCATGTCTCCAGATATTATGCGATTTTAATAATAGGCTTGAGTGTTATGCCCTTATGACTATCCATCGCGGCTTGGTTAATTTCGTCAAAGGCATAGAATTTCACAAGCTTATCAAACGGGAATTGTCCTTGCTGATAAAGCTTGACCAGTTCAGGAATGAATTTTTTAGGAGCACCACTTCCTTCGACAACGCCCAAAATCGTTTTCCCGCCTAACAATAAATCATTCACATCAAATTGAGCTGTGGTACCTAAAGGTGGTGCACCAACTACGGCAATCTTGCCCAAAATGCCCAATGCATCAATACCTTGTTTCAATATTTCAGGTCGTCCAGTAGACTCCAAAGCAAAATTGATGCCCCCACCCGTTATTTTTTTAATCGCCTCTACAGGGTCTTGAGTCTTACTATTAATCACATGTGTCGCACCTAACTGCTTGGCTAACTCTAAACGGGATTCAACAATATCAACTGCAACGATGGTAGCTGCACCACAGACCTTTGCCGCAAGTAAGGCACTTAAACCAACTGCACCCGCGCCCCATGTCACAAAACTACTGGCAGGTGTAACTTTAAGCGCATTAATACATGCACCAGCACCCGTTTGAATACCACAACCTAAAGGACCAAGTAATTCAATTGGTACATCTTTGGTCACCTTAACCGCATTATTTTCACGACTTAAGGCATAGGTCGCAAAAGAAGATTGGGCAAAGAAATGGTCATGTACAACGCCATGATCATGGGTACAAATTGCACTGTTCCCTTCTAAATCTGCGCCACTAAAGTTACGTCCAAAAAACTCTGAGCAATAGGCTGGATTCCCCGTATTACACTGTGCACATTTGCCACAGTAACCATAACTCAGCACCACATGGTCCCCTACTTGAAGGTCAGTGACATTCGGTCCAATCGCCTCAATAATGCCCGCACCCTCATGCCCAAGAACCGCAGGCAAAGGCACTGGATAATATTGATCACGCACAATTAAGTCAGTATGACACATACCTGTGGCAACAACTTTTACCAAGACTTCATCACCTTTCGGTTGGCGAATTTTTAAAGGCTGCAATTCAAAATCTGCGCCTTTACATGCTGTCACAGCAGCAACGATGTCTCTCATTTCGTTCATGTAATTACTTCCTGTAATAAATGGTTTTATGTATTAAAAAGGATAATGTGGCGCTTGAGCCTGTACAGTCATCCATTGCCATTGGGTAAACTCATCCACATTGGCGGGTCCCCCAATACGTGTGCCGTTCCCTGATGCACCAAAACCTCCAAATGGATTGACGGTTTCATCATTCACGGTTTGATCATTGATATGTAGCAAACCAACTTTAAGCTGTGCACCGAGCTGCATGCCTCGTCCAACATTCGCGGTAATAATTCCAGCAGAAAGTCCGTAATCTCCATCATTTGCCAACTCAATGGCTTCTGCATCGGTGCTAAAAGGAATCAGGACAGCCACAGGTCCAAAAATTTCTTCGGTGAAAATTGAGTTATTCGACGTCACGTCAGCAAGCACCGTAGGTTCAAAAAAGACGCCATCTGCACGTCCACCAATTTCCAATGTAGCACCTTCTGAAACAGCGGCATTGACCAATTGCTCTACACGTTGGGCTTGCTTGGCATTAATCAGTGGTCCAATCGTGACTTTGCTGTCACAAGGATTACCGACGACAAAATTTTTCACCTTTTCAATCACACGCTGTTTAACTTGCGTATAAATCTCTTGATGGATTAAGATTTTTCCCGAAGTCATACAAATTTGACCTGAATGCAAAAAGACACCCCAAGCAATATTTTCAGCGGCAAGCTCAATGTCTGCATCGTCCAAAATAATCAGTGAGTTTTTACCGCCCAATTCCAAGGAAACTTTCTTCAAAGTCTTTGCCGCATTGGCGCCGACTATACGCCCGACATGAGTAGATCCTGTAAATTGAATACTGGCAATATTTTGATCTAAGGTCAGTGCTTCACCAACTTCTGCGCCACCTGGCAATACATGTAACAGTCCCTTTGGCAAACCAGCCAACTCAAAAAATCGGGCAATCGTATAACCGCTACACACTGCGGTACGTTCGTCAGGCTTAAGTACAACAGCATTGCCTAATGCCAAGGCAGGAGCGACAGCACGTAAGGCTAAATATAATGGGAAATTGAAAGGAGAAATGACTCCAACCACGCCCAAAGGCACACGTTTAGCAATACTGAGTTTTCCATTTTGTGTCGGTAATAACGTGCCCTGATCAGCAGCAGGCAAAGCAATACAATGTTTAAGCACTTGAATTGCAATGCTCACTTCAAAGCCTGCTTTGAGCTGTAAAGAGCCACTTTCTTTGACCAGCCACTCAATGACTTCGGCTTGATTTTCGGTCAGTAAATTGGCTGCTCGTTCAAATACAGCTTGGCGTTCTTGATAGCTTAATGCCCACCATTGTTGCTGCGCAATCTTGGCTTGTTGGGCAGCATCTACAACATCCTGAACAGAAGCGTAGCCAATTTCGCCTAATTCATGACCTGTTGCCACCTCAACGACGTTATAAGTCTGTGAAGCTGATTGCCATGCACCGTTAAATAGTTTTTTATCCCAAATCTCTTTTGTTAATATCGACATAGTTACCTCTTAAGATTTATTTTAACAACCGACATGTCCCTTCATTTTGATCATTACAAAACTGGATCAACGGATGTGTAGTCATAACGCATGCTTTAAATTAAAAAATGTAAAGCAGGCGTAAATTCAGTCCCAAATCTTTTTTAAATCCGCTTTCGACTTGTGTATCTGAAACTACCTGCGTACTCAGTTGCGTTTTGGCATTCAGCATTTGTTGGAATTCGAATCTGACCTGCTGCTTTTCCATATCTTGGTCAAGGTGAATGCCATCTAAGGATTGTTCACCGCCATAATTCGCCACATAGCCCAAAGCAACTCTTTGCGTTGTATTCAAGTCATAACGTAAATTGATTTGGGTTTGATAACTGGTATCTTGGGACAGCGTTTGATGACCATCGCCTGCCTCATCATTGTCACCATACCAAATGACATCTTGATAAAACTCTAGGCCCAATTTTCCATAAAGCGGTTGTACCCATGCCATTTGCAAATCATATTTAAAGCGGTTTTCACCCAGATTTACGACATCGTGTTTGTCGTAGCTACCTATTGGTAAAGTAATTAATGGAGTTAATGCGAAATAACGCCCAGAAGCTCCTTGTTCAGGTTGATTGATCAACCAAAATGAAGAAGCAATAATCGGATCTGCAAAACCTGAGGCATTATTTAAATGCGCTCCTCCAATTTGAGTATTCCGTACCGACCCAAATGGCAAAATAATTTGAGGATCTGCGCGTATACCCGCAATATCGGTGAAATGAATTAAACGTGCGATACCAATATCTGAGGTCGAGTCCGCATCGGTTTTTTGACCATTTTGATAATAACCATCCATCTCACTATGTTGATAATAGAACACACCAACATTTGTTCCTTTGGGTAAAGCAGTGTAATCCCCTACATTCACATCAATCGCATAACTATGCTGAGCCAACAAAGTGCCCAACATCAGCATTAACGCATTTTGATTCCTAAAATGCATAACATGTTCCCTTTTATCCAAATTTTCCTTAATCACTCATCTCTTTTTTAAAGGTTTCAAGGGCATTTCAATCCCTACAAAATTTCTCAAAGCATTGAGCATCCTTCTCAACTGAGTATGAGTGAAACAATGATTGCAGCTTACATGCCAACTTTTAAATTAATAAAAATCAATACCTTAAATTTAAGATAAAATTCATACTGTCCATAATCCAGACACAACAAAAAAGGGACTGTCCAATTACTGGACAGTCCCTTAAAAAGTATCTTTGGAAAAGTAATAAATAATGAAGTTCTCAAAATATCTGCAAGAGCGCCACAGTGGTCATCAGGAATAACAGTCAATTACTGATGTATTTATAGACCGTTGTTCTGGAAATATTTAAACGCTTTGCGGTACGCGCAATATTGCCATTTTCTTCACCCAGCACCTGCATGACCATGTGCTTGGTCATGGCATTCAAATTATTGTTTTCCAAACTCAGCATCGACTGATTTTTATTTTGAGCGCTCAATGGACAATCTGGCAAATAAAGCTGATTCAACACCTTCTCATCATTAAATGCAGCCGATAACCGAACAATATGAATCAGTTCTCGGATATTGCCAGACCATGGATAGGCATTAAATTGTTGTTCCACTTTGGCAGACCACTGGAGCACACTAAACTGATCCAAAATTTGATGGAGAATCTCTTGTTTATTTTGACGTAAACGTAAGGGTTCTAAATGCACTTGAAAACCGCAGATTCGATAATACAAATCGCGACGAAATAACTGCTGTTCAATTTTAGATGTAAGATCCTGATGCGTTGCGCATAACAACTTGAAAGCAGACTTCACGGGTTTACGCCCACCCACACGATAGAATTGCTGATCCTGTAAAACCCTTAGAATTTTGACTTGCAAATGCAAAGCTAAGTCACCAATCTCATCGAGAAAGAGAATCCCTTGATCTGCCAGTTCAATCAGCCCTTTTTCGCCTTGCTTCTTAGCACCTGTAAATGCTCCACCTTCGTAGCCAAATAATTCAGATTCAAGTAAATGATCTGGAATAGCACCACAATTAATAGAAATAAAAGGTAAGTTTGGGTCAAGCTGCTGATGTAATTGTTGTGCGAAATGATCTTTCCCTGTACCCGTCTCTCCTGTGATAAGCACTGGAATATCGGCTTTTAATGCTTTCAGTGCCTGATCCAAAATAGGGTTCGCTGCTATTTGCTTTGGATATTTTAGAGCACTTATATTCAACTGACTTAATTTTGCATAAAAGAATGCATGATCATGACTTTGAATTAAAAATGAATCACTCGAATCCAGTTGATTGAGAATTTCTGTGAAAAAGAAATTATGGATAGTTCTGTCTAACAACTGACCTATCGCGCAATTCAGCAATTTTAAAGCCATTTGATTCGCTTTGATAATTTTTCCATGCTCATCGAGCACAATCATTCCTGTATAAGCATTCTCAAGTAAGTCTTTAGAATGTTGGAAATAAAGTACGCGCTGCTCGGGTCGCAATGCTGAATGAATAATTTTATTTTCTAAAATATAACTTTGATAAAGCAAATGCCGAAGCCAGTTACTCGCCAATAAACCTTTAGGTGAAGTGATATCTAAAGCGCCAAGGACGACGCCTGCCCCATTAAAGATTGGCACTGAGGCACACGAGTAATTCGCAAACTCATCCAAATAATGTTGGTGCCCCGTCATAATCATAGGCTGTTTAGATAAAACACTACATGTCGGAGCAATCGCGCCAAATATGGAGGGATCAATCACACGACCTGTTCGTAAAAAATGATACTGTCGATCTAAATCAGGATTATGTTTTTCTGCAATAATTTTAAGCTGATGATTAATTAAAAATACACAAACATCCTGCTGCCCAAAAAGTTGCCAAATATCATTCAATACCCCATCAGCCAGTGTAGCAAATTTCAGGTCCTCTCCTGTAAGTGGATCTATTTGAAAGTCATATAAGGTGGTCAGTTGGGAAAATGGACTTAGGCCTGCTTTTTTTGCACTTTCCCAAGCCTGCAATATGGGAGAGTCTCGCTGTACAACTTCTGGAAGCTCTCCACTATGGTAAAAATTGTATTTTATATTCTTCCAAGATATTTCAGATAAACCATCCATGCGTATATCCTTGAGCATTCAAAAATAAGATAAATTAATAATTAGTACAAAATGATAAATATTAATACCATGGTAATTGGTATACTCCTCCAAATACAGTCCCAAAGACCATGGTAACTTTGAGTCACTAGAGGAATAATGATGCATAACTGGGATTTTTTACATTTATATGTTGATGAAAATGGTGTTTCTCGCGTAAACCCAAATGCAACTAAAGAATTAGAAGCAATCAGCTTTGCTCCTCCTGCTCCTCAAATGCTAGTGTCTCAGTCTATGGCTGTACAATCAATGGTCATGGTAGAATTATCTGTAGGGTGGCAAGGGGACTGGCACCCAAGTCCAAAGAAACAGTGGGTGATTTGCCTTGCAGGTGAAATGGGCTATCAATCAGAAGACGGTAGTGAGTTGGTTCTCCGCGCAGGCTCATATATCTTAACCACAGACACTTATGGGAAAGGTCATAAAAGCTGGAATGCGGGTACGACACCTGTACAGCTCGCATTGATCCAACTGGATACTTAATCAATGTCAATCATCAGAATAAGTATGCCAACCAATTAAGCCTGCTTTTTAATATGGTATACCAAGTCTCATTTATTAATGAATAGTAAAAATATCAACATATTTTTGTCGTCTGCAAATCGTAGTTTAGTCTAACGGTTTTATATTTAATCTAGAAAGCAGGATGAGACTTTAAACAAAACCTGAAACTACATCTAAAGATAATAGAAATAAAATCTAGATTATCAGGTAGTACTGAGTAGCTGTATCAGTATAAGTTTGATTCTGACTGAGCATACCTCTCAGTATTGAGATTAAACCAGTACGGGTGATTTCGTAGTTAGAATGCAATAATCTAGAGCTGCATTCTAAATCCCCCTTTTCACGAAGAAAAAATACATTTTAGAGCTTTAAAAAGCTTAGCCAATTTCGGCTTTTATGTTATTCACCATCAAAATTAATCTTGGAGCGATATCTTCCTCGAGTTTTTCACGGCTTAAGATAAAGCTTGGCCCACCACAGTTAAACACCAAGAGTCCATGTTGTTCATGCAATAAGGGAACAGCAACAGAATTTACATCTTTCTGCCATTCACCGATCGAATAACAACAGCCGTAATCTTGGTAGTCTTTAAATGCTTTGTCTAAATCTCGATTAATTTTAATCCAGTCTTCTTTATTCCTTTCCCGAATCGCATTTAACAAAAAATCGCGCTCATCAGCAGGCATCGCTGCGAGACATGCTCTTCCCATAGCACTTAAATGAATCGGTAAATAGGTCCCGACTGGACGACGCATCGTGACATTGCCTTTACCCTGCACGACATCTAGATAAATCATATTCAGACGATCACGCGTGGCCATGGCAACCGCAGCACCGGCATAATCCGCCAACTCCTGCATATGTGGATGGGCAATCGATCGAATAGAAACATTGGCTAGCATCGAATAACCAAAAGAAAGCACACCCGATGACAATTGGAATTTATTCGAGTTCGGTACTTGCTTGATATATCCCAAGCGCGACAGCGTATGGGTTAAACGTGTGATGGTCGCTTTTGGCAATCCGGTCATCTGCGACAGCTCCTGATTTCCCAGATGCTGATATTTCGCGGTAAAACAGCGTAATAGCTCTAAACCTCTAGCCAATGCGGTCACATATTGACGGTCATTTTCATCCTGCATGTCTTCAATAGGATTCAATAATTCGTGACGTAATGGCGTCAAAAGATTTTCTGTCTGTTCTGAATCAATCACGTCATTCATCATATTATTCCTGCCTAATTAAGCATACTTTGTTTCGCACTGCGGAAATTATAATTCATTTCTTCTAATTAGGGCAAAGGAGAGTCTTCGATAGACTGTACTTTGCCCAATATTTAAATATTATCCGATAATACCTTTCTGCCTAAGTTCAGCAATCTTTTCTTCATCTAGAATCCCACTTAAAATTTCATCAGTATGTTCACCCAGCATTGGCGGTGCTTTCTTATATTCCACCGGTGTCCGTGAAAGTTTAATGGGTGAACCAATCACCGTTAACTTTTCCTTTAACGGATGCTTCATTTTAACCAACATATTGCGCGCAATTACCTGAGGCTCCTCAAATGCTTGCTGTAAATTGTTGATTAAACCCACTGGAACTTTTACCGCGTGAATCACATCTACCCAGTGCCGTGCAGAATTGGTTTTAAAGTGGGTGCCGAGTAATTCGCCGATCTCTTGACGATGTTGGATTCGTAATGCATTGCTTAAGAAACGCGGATCATTCGGCAGCTCTGGCAAACCAATGGCATGACACAGAGCAACAAATTGCTTGTCATTACCACATGCAATAATAAAATCTTGATCAACTGCTTTAAACACTTGATAAGGGACAATATTCGCGTGTGCATTGCCATAACGTCCAGGAACTTTACCCGAAGATAGATAATTCATGCCTTGATTGGCCAACGTTGCAACCTGTACATCCAATAACGCCATATCAATATACTGACCTAGGCCTGTTATGGTACGATTCAAAAGTGCTGCTTGAATCGCAATAGTGGCATAAAGCCCGGTCGTCAGGTCAGCAAAAGCCACGCCCACTTTTTGCGGCCCACCGCCCGGAAGGTCATCTTTCTCTCCGGTCACAGACATCAAACCGCCCATGCCCTGAATGATAAAATCATAACCAGGTTCTGGCGCACGTGGACCGGTTTGGCCAAAGCCGGTAATCGAGCAATACACCAGTTTCGGATTAATCGCTTTTAAGCTGTCATAATCCAGACCGTACTTTTTCAGCGAGCCTGCTTTGTAATTTTCAATTAAAACATCCGATCCTGCTGCCAGTGTACGAACTAATTTCTGACCTTCCGGTGTGGCAATATCAATCGCGATGGAGAGCTTATTGCGGTTAGCAGACTGGTAATAGGCTGCTTCCAGCGTATCTTTACCCTGATCATCTTTCATCCACGGTGGTCCCCACAATCGGGTATCATCACCGGTTTTGGGACGTTCCACCTTGATGACCTCCGCACCTAAATCCGCCAGAATCTGACCACACCAAGGACCTGCCAGTACGCGGCTTAAATCCAGTACGCGAATACCTTCCAATGCACCCATTTTATCTTCCCTTTATACGCGCTCAATAACCAGGGCGAGACCTTGTCCCACACCAATACATAAACTGATCACAGCATATTTTTTTCCGCTACGTTGTAATTCACGTGCTGTCGTTAAGGCAAGACGCGCTCCAGAGGCTCCCAGTGGATGACCTACTGCAATGGCACCGCCATTTGGATTGACGCGTGGATCATCAAAAGTAACATCCAAACCTTTTAAACACGCCAATACCTGAGGTGCAAAGGCTTCATTGATTTCAATGATGTCCATGTCATCCAAAGTAAGGTTGGCACGTTTAAGCGCAAGCTTAATCGCATCTACCGGACCAGCACCCATAATGCGCGGTTCGATCCCTGCCGCACCGGAAGACAGGATTTTGGCCATCGGTTTGATTCCTAGTTTTTGTTCAGCGGCAGCAGAACCAATGATCAGCGCAGCTGCACCATCATTGACACCAGATGCATTACCCGCAGTCACCACACCATCTTCAAATAAGGGCTTGAGCTTTTGTAAAGCTGTAAAATCCGAACTTGGACGTGGATGCTCATCGGTTTCCACCAGTTTTGGTGGCAATTTACGCCCTTGAGCAACCTCAACACCTACGATTTCACCGGCGAAAAAACCTGCTTGTTTGGCAGCCTCATATTTCGCTTGGGAAGCGGCTGCGAAACGGTCTGCATCTTCACGCGTTACACCGTATTCAATCGCCACGTTATCGCCAGTTTTAGGCATCGTGTCATCACCGAACTGCTTTTCAATCGCCGGGTTTGGAAAACGTGCACCGATAGTTGAATCAAAGACTTTAAAATCACGGCTGAACGGGGTTTCCGATTTGGCAAACACAAAAGGAGCCCGAGACATGGATTCCACGCCTCCGGCCAGGATGACATCACCTTCCCCACAGCTAATTGCACGTGCAGCATCTATCACCGCAGCAAGGCCAGAAGCACATAAACGGTTAACAGATTGTGCCGGAGTTTTTACATCTAGACCTGCCAATAAGGTCGCATGACGCGCAATGTTACGGCTGTCTTCACCGGCCTGGTTAGTATTTCCCAGAATCACATCATCAAATATATTGGCTAGAAGGTGGTTCTTTTCTACCACCGATTTGATCACATGCGCTGCTAGATTGTCTGGACGGATAGAAGATAAAGCTCCGGCATGACGGCCAAATGGAGTGCGCAGACCATCGTAAATATAAGCATTTAACATATTTTAATCCTTTAAATCGTTGAGGTATGAAGCAAAGACAGGTTTAATCGGGCGCGACGCTGCAACCATGGACTTGGACGGTAACGTGGATCACCTGTGTTCTTCGTAATACGTTCCAGAATCTGCAGAATACGTGATGAACCCAGTACGTCCCCCCATGAGATCGGACCATGTGGGTAGCCCAAACCAAGTTTCACTGCCTTATCAATATCTACTACAGTTGCAATGCCTTGTTGTGCGATATCGCAGGCCAGATTGATTACCATGGCCAATACACGCTGCGCGACAAATCCCATGCTTTCATCAATCACACTGACGCCATGGTCATTCGCAGAAAAGATGGCATGTGCCTGATCAATGTAGACTTTATCAGTGGCAATCGATGGCATTAAAGTGCGATGTTTGGCAAAGTCAGTCAGCATATCAATACTGATCGCATGCGTTGCATCTACCCCAAAGCGCAGAGCTGCAGTCGTCGTATCTTCACCATAAGTAGCAAGTAAAATTAAGCTGTCTGCAGCCGGTTGCTCGGCTGTATCTAAAATTAATCCTTGTGCTTGTAGATAATTTCTTAGGATGATTTCATCCTGTTCTAAATCTGTTTTCATCCAGACTGCATTAAATGTTGAAACCTGAGGCACCGCCTGATGAGGTTCTTCATTGATTTTGACACCATCTACATATTGGTAGAAACCTTCACCGACCTTACGGCCAACTTTTTTCCCTGCCAGCATCTGACGGGTTAAAGCGCTCGGACGGTAACGAGCTTCCTGATAAAACTGATTGAAAATGGATTCCATCACCGGATGAGAAACATCTAATGCCGTCAGGTCGAACAGCTCGAGTGGCCCCATACGGAAACCCGCACCGTCACGCAAAATCCGGTCAATTTCACTGACTGAAGTCACACATTCACCCAGTATTTTGAGGGCTTCTGTACTGTAAGCCCGACCGGCATGATTCACGATGAATCCCGGTGTATCTTTGGTACGTACACCAAAATGTCCCATCTTTTGTGCCAGCTCAAGCAAATCAGCGACCACGTGTTCATCGGTTGCCAAACCAGCAATCACTTCAACAATTTTCATCAGTGGAACCGGATTGAAGAAATGGAAACCTGCGATACGTCCCTGATGCTGACATGCAGATGCAATCGAAGTCACGGATAGTGAGGATGTATTTGAAACCAGAATGGTTTCTTTAGCCACAATCCCTTCAAGCTGTTTAAACAAAGTTTGCTTGATTTCCAGATTTTCAATAATCGCTTCTACGACCAAATCAACGCCGGCAATCTCTTCAATGGTTTCCAACACAACCAATCTGGCTAAGGTATCCACAAGCTGCTGTTCGGTTAACTTGCCTTTAGCCGCCAGTTTATCTAAGGTTGCTTTTAATTTTTCCAAGCCTTGCTCAGCAGCGCCAGGTTTGGCGTCAAATAAACGGACCTCAACACCCGCCTGTGCTGCAATTTGCGCAATGCCCATTCCCATTACGCCTGTGCCAATCAAGGCCATTTTTTGAATCGTCATGACTTATTTTCCTTGATACTGAGGGCTGCGCTTTTCGAAAAAGGCATTGATGCCTTCTTTCTGATCTTGTGTATCAAACAAAATCTGGAAGGCTTTACGCTCTAATGCCAAAGCACCATAGAGTGGCATATTTGCGCCTAAAGTCGTCACTTCTTTAATCTGCTCAACTGCAATCGGTGAAAATTGGGCAATCTGTGTCGCCACTTCAATTGCTTTTGCGATCGTTTGATCATCCTCGACCACTTCAGAGACCAAGCCAATTTTGTCAGCTTCCTCTGCAGAAAAAATCTTGCCGGTTAACACGATTTGCATGGCTTTAAACTTCCCTACCGCGCGCAGTAAGCGCTGTGTACCACCTGCACCCGGCATCAGTCCTAATTTGACTTCAGGCTGACCAAACTGGGCTGATTTTCCGGCAATGATGATGTCTGCATGCATGGCAAGTTCACAACCACCACCCAATGCATAACCATTCACTGCGGCAATAATCGGTTTAGGGCAATCAATAATCGCCTGCCAGTACTGTTCTGTATGGCGTAAATGCATATCAACGGTTTTTGCCGTGGTGAAATCACGGATATCCGCACCTGCTGCAAACACTTTTTCACCACCTGTAATGACAATTGCGCGGACTGAATCAGATGCTGCGAGCTGTGCAAACGTTGCAGCAAGTTGTTGGCGTAGCTCCAAATTCAGTGCATTTCGGGCCTCTGGGCGATGTAGCTCGACAATAGCCACACCATTACTTTGAATATCCAAATTCAAAATTTCTTTATTCATAACAACTCACATGTTTCGCATAGCGGTTTTAATAAATCAAATATACTTGTTTTTTTAAACATTAAAGCCCTATATATGTAATTTCGATTAAATAATGATGTTTTTAACTTAAAATAGCGCTTATCAAATACCGCACAGCGGTATTTGATATCATATTTGTTGCATTTATATTTTCATTCTGTCATATTGGTTTCATTCCAAGACAAGTAATCATCACTCTCTGATGCCAGTGATGACGAGTTTGATTTATTAAATACAAGGATTTGAAAATGATTCGTGATCAAGAAACATTAAATCAGCTGGTTGATATGATCCGTCAGTTTGTTGATGGCGTTCTTATTCCTAATGAAGAAATTGTTGCGGAAACCGATGAAATTCCAGCTGAAATCGTTCAGCAAATGAAAGAACTGGGTCTTTTTGGCCTGACAATTCCTGAGGATTATGAGGGTCTTGGCCTGACCATGGAGGAAGAGGTTTATATTGCATTTGAATTGGGACGTACCTCTCCTTCTTTCCGTTCACTGATCGGTACCAACAATGGGATCGGTTCATCAGGCTTAATTATTGATGGCTCCGAAGAGCAGAAACAGTATTTTCTGCCACGTCTGGCAAGTGGTGAAATTATTGGTTCATTCTGTTTAACCGAACCTGATTCCGGTTCAGATGCGGCCTCTTTAAAAACGACTGCCGTAAAAGATGGTGATCATTACATTTTAAACGGTACCAAGCGTTACATCACCAATGCACCACATGCAGGTGTCTTTACTGTAATGGCACGTACCAGCACTGAAATTAAAGGTGCAGGTGGAATTTCAGCCTTTATCGTGGACAGTAAAATACCGGGAATTTCTCTGGGTAAACGTGACAAGAAGATGGGTCAAAAAGGTGCACATACCTGTGATGTGATTTTTGAAAACTGCCGAATTCCAGCTTCTGCACTCATTGGTGGTGTTGAAGGTGTGGGTTTTAAAACTGCAATGAAGGTACTTGATAAAGGCCGTATTCATATTGCTGCATTAAGCGTGGGTGCTGCTACACGCATGTTGGAAGATTCCCTGCAATATGCTGTTGAGCGCAAACAGTTTGGTCAAGCGATTGCGAACTTCCAGTTGATTCAAGGTATGTTGGCAGACTCTAAAGCCGAAATTTACGCAGCAAAATGTATGGTGTTAGATGCTGCCCGACTTCGTGATACTGGACAGAATGTCAGCACGGAAGCATCTTGTGCCAAGATGTTTGCCACCGAAATGTGTGGCCGTGTCGCAGATCGTGGCGTACAAATCCATGGTGGTGCCGGTTATATCAGTGAATATGCAATTGAGCGTTTCTACCGTGATGTACGTTTATTCCGTTTATATGAGGGTACTACGCAAATTCAGCAAGTGATCATTGCCCGCAACATGATTCGTGAAGCAACTCAATAATTTGAATAACAATGATTGAGTTTTTCTAAAAAGATGGGATTGGCAATTTAAGTACACCTTGAATACTAATCCTGTACTTTTGATTGTCAGGATATGCAACAGGAATTATCTGATCTGTCCTTGTTTAAAACGGATCATTCACGACAAAAATGGATGTTATTCATATGCAAGAGCAAGAAATCGAACGCGAAGCAATGGAGTTTGATGTCGTTGTTGTTGGTGCAGGACCTGCGGGACTGTCTGCTGCAATTAAGATTCGTCAATTAGCCATTGAAAATAACCTGACAGACCTCTCCGTCTGTGTCGTGGAAAAGGGCTCCGAAGTCGGTGCGCATATTCTTTCGGGTGCTGTACTAGAACCACGTGCGATTAACGAATTATTCCCGAACTGGAAAGAAGAAGGTGCACCTTTAAATGTTCCTGTAACGGAAGATAAAACCTATTTCTTGATGTCGCCTGAAAAGGCACAAGAAGCCCCGCACTGGATGGTGCCTAAAACCATGCACAATGATGGCAACTACGTGATCTCTTTAGGTAACGTGGTCCGCTGGTTAGGTCAAAAAGCGGAAGAACTTGAAGTTTCGATTTTCCCGGGCTTTGCCGCTGCTGAAGTACTTTACCATGCAGATGGTACAGTCAAAGGCATTCAAACCGGTGATATGGGCATTGGTAAAGATGGTGAACCTACCCATAACTTTACTCCGGGCTATGAGCTGCATGCCAAATACACCATTTTTGCTGAAGGCTGTCGGGGTCATTTAGGTAAGCGTCTGATTGCCAAATTCAATTTGGACAAAGATGCAGACCCACAGCACTACGGTATCGGCATTAAAGAACTTTGGGAAATTGATCCTGCAAAACACAAACCAGGTTTGGTGATGCACGGTGCTGGTTGGCCTTTAAGTGAAACAGGTTCTTCTGGCGGTTGGTGGTTATACCACGCCGAAAACAACCAAGTGACTTTGGGCATGATCGTGGATTTATCTTACGAAAATCCACACATGTACCCATTTGCAGAAATGCAGCGCTGGAAAACCCACCCATTGGTGAAACAGTATTTGGAAGGTGGCAAACGCATTTCTTATGGTGCACGTGCCGTGGTGAAAGGCGGTTTCAACTCTTTGCCTAAATTCACTTTCCCGGGCGGTTCTTTAATTGGTGATGATGCAGGCTTCCTGAACTTTGCTAAAATTAAAGGCTCTCACACGGCCATGAAATCTGGCATGTTGTGTGGCGAAGCAGTATTTGAAGCAATTGCTGCTGGCGTTGAAAAAGGTGGTGATCTTGCGATTGCCCGTGTAACCGAAGGTGAAGACTTCTTCTCCAAAGAACTCACAGCTTATACTGAAAAATTCAACAACAGCTGGTTAAAAGAAGAGTTATACAACGCGCGTAACTTTGGTCCAGCGATGCATAAATTTGGCACGTTCGGCGGTGGTGCATTTAACTTCATCGACCAAAACGTATTTAAAGTGCCATTTACACTGCACGACTTAGTACCAGACTTCAGCACATTAAAAACCGTTGATGCAGCAACAGTTAAGCCTAACTATCCAAAACCAGATGGCAAATTGATTTTTGACCGTTTGTCATCAGTGTTCGTTTCAAACACCGTGCATGAAGAAAACCAGCCTGCACATTTAAAACTGGCTGATGCATCAATTCCTGTGAACGTGAACTTACCCAAATGGGATGAGCCTGCTCAGCGCTACTGCCCTGCGGGTGTTTATGAAATCATGGAAAATGATGATGGCTCTAAACGCTTCCAGATTAACGCCGCAAACTGCGTACACTGTAAGACTTGTGACATTAAAGATCCATCTCAGAACATCACTTGGGTAACACCGGAAGGGGGTGGTGGTCCAAACTATCCGAATATGTAAGATTAAATATTAGATTAAAAGTAATTTCCCATTACCTTACTTTTAGTCGTATTTAGATAACATAAAAGATTTGTATGGATCTGTTACCAGAGACATTTGATCTAATCGTTCGAATGTTATTTTTTTAGGTAATCCTAGTCCCCTCGGGGGCTAGGATTAAAATTTTTGTTTGATATTAAAGTAATTTAAATAATTCCTGAAGTTTGTTGATAAACCAAGTTCGAGCGTCTAAGTCATCTCGATGATTGTACCAATTGACACTGACATTAAAGGGCTTAACTGAAAATGGTAATTCAAAAATATTTACATCACCATTTCGCGCATATACTTTTGCGGCACGAGAAGGCAAAGTTACCAACAACTCAGAACTCGTTATGACATCTTGTAATACACTAAAATGAGGAAGTTCAAGCATAATTTTTCTTGTTAAGCCTGATTCTTTTAGTCTTTGATCTATTTCGATATGACCTGTTGAAGACTTAACTGCCGCATGATTTTCTTGGAGGTACAGTTCTAAACTGAGCTGATTCTTAACACGCGGATGGTGTTTGTGTGCAATGCACATGTAGCGCTCTTCAAATACATTACGCGATTCAATTTTAGGCATAACAGTATAACTGCTATTAAACACAGCAACATCTAAAAAACCGTCAATCAGCCAATCCTCGACTCGATCAGATTGAATTTCCTCCACCTCTATCTTAATAAAAGGTGCTTCTTTAGAAAGATATTGAATCAATGAAGGTAAAAGACAGATTTCACCTAAATCAGACAACCCCAAACGAAAGATTCGGGTAGATGTTTTAGGATCAAACTGTTGCGAAGCTGTAATCGCCATTTCAATATCGGTAATAGCTTGTCTAAAACTCGGATATAGACTTTGCGCCAACTTGGTTGGTTTGACACCAAATTTATCACGCTCAAACAAAGCATCATTAAGATATTTACGTAGGCGATTGAGGTTATAGGTGACTGAGGGTTGGCTCAAATTTAAGCGATCAGCAGCATGGCTGATATTTTTAGTTTCATAAATAATAATAAAAACTTTAATAAGACTTAGATCGATCATTTTTTTCTTATCTCGATAAAATTAGGGAGGCGTACCTCCCCCAATTTTTTGCTATTAGGCTTCTACAACTTTTGCGTTTAATTTTGCTTTTTTTAAACGAAAGTGAATCATAGAGACACTCATCACGGCAATGATACAAGGAATGGCTAATGCAATAAAATTATAGTTAATAGGTAAGCTCAAGCTTAATAACCAACCACATAAAATCGGCCCTAAAATTGCACCTAAGCGACCAACACCTAAAGCCATACCTAAGCCTGTTGCACGAATGTTGGATGAGTAAAATTGCGACATAAATGCTAACAGTAAAATTTGTCCACCAATTGAAGCCGCACCCGCAACAGCAATACAGAAATATAGAATGACAGTAGGTAAATTGTAACTGAGTAATATTAAAGCAATCGCACCACTAAAAAAAAGCGTACATAAAACTTTGGCTAAATTGAAACGATCTGCAAAATAACCACCACAAATTGCCCCAAGCATACCACCAATATTTAAGGCGAGCAGAAAAACAAGGCTCGTAGATAGATCATATCCAGCTTCCACCATTAATTTCGGTAACCAATTCCCTAAGGCATAAACTAAAACGAGTGCCATAAACACACTGCCCCAGAATAACAACGTTACCATACCCCGATTCTCTGCAAATAAATCTTTTACAGGAGATTTAGAAGTTGACTGGTTGACTGGATGTAGACCGATTTGAGTTTTTTCTGTATAGGAAATACTACTATCAATTTTCTTCAGAATTTGAATTGCTTTTTCTGTTCTCTTTTGGCGAACCAAATAATCGATGGATTCTGGTAAAAGCATCCAAATCATTGGTACCAGTAATAGTGGTAATCCGCCTAAAATAAACATGATCTTCCAACCAAATTGAGGAACCAGCCACATTCCCAATAAAGCTGAACACATTCCACCAACAGCATACCCACTGAACATTAATGAAACTAAGGTTGAACGTAGCTTTTTAGGAGCATACTCCGTCATAAGTGCAATTACATTTGGCATAACACCGCCTAAACCGAGACCCGCCAAGAATCGAAAAATTGCAAATTCTTGTGGACCCGTTGCATATCCGCAAAGCAAGGTAAAACTACTAAATAAACAGATACATAAAATAATTAATTTTTTACGGCTGAATCCATAACGTTCTAATTTATCACTCAAACTACCAAAAATAATGGCACCAAACATCATGCCAAATAAAGCGACACTGCCAAGAAAACCAGCTGTAATGCTATCAATTTTCCATTCTGCCATCAGTTTGGGTAGTGCTACACCGTATATTACTAAATCATAGCCATCAAAAATGATGATGAGTGCGCTAAGCAAAATCACACGCCAATGAATCGCTTTCAATTTAGCATGATCAATAATTTCATTTGCATTTATCGTTTGCATAGTTGACCTCCCTGGTCATATTCCCATGTTTTGTAATTTTTTTCCTTTAATCAAACGTGCCTGTTTAAGCCATCAATTTCCTTCTAAACAGGCACTGTTGATTTTTCAATCTTTTCCTTTAAGCTGACATTTCTGTTTGCTCTAATTTATTCTTTAATTCCACTTGGGCTGTCTGAATATCATTTTCCAGCGAGTGTTGCCACAACCAATCAAAACGATGCGCTAAATGTTTCCCTACAGAATCGAAATCTGAATACTTCGATGAATAGAGCTCATAAATTTCGCCAGATTCTCGTGAGGTATTTTGAACTTTTACAGCACGGTCTAAACGGATTTGCTCATAAACCTCAGAAACAAGTTTGATTGATTCAGAATTGAGCTCAGAATTTTCCAATAATTTTGCTAAAATTAAAGCATCTTCAAGGCCCTGCCCTGCACCAGCACCTTGATGCGGTAACATGGCATGTGCAGCATCGCCAATTAAAATTACATTCTTATTTTTGTTCTTATAAGTCGTTAAAGGCTGGATTTCATGTAAAGCCCAAATTGTTGGCGACTCGATGAGGTCTAATAAAGCTTTGCAGCTGTCACTCCAGCCATCAAAATCAGCAAGCATTTCCTGTTTTGAAACAGGGAATGTCCAAGGTGTATTTTCTGCTAAGGCAGTTTGAGTGCGATCAGATTTGAAAGCTACGATATTGATCTCTTCACCCTGACGGATCGGGAAAGTTAAAATATGCTTGTCTTTACCTAAAAACATTTGTGGAACATCAGCAATTTCTACATCGTTGCCTAATTTTTCAATCGCATTTTTAAAATCTTGGAATTTAATAATACCTCGATATGCCCACGTTCCAGAGAATTGCGGCTCAACACGCACTAATTCGTTTGAATCAAGCACATGATTACGTATAACAGAGCGAATTCCATCACAGCCGATCACATAATCAAATTCAGCTTGTTGACCATCAATGAAAGTAATCGTCACTTGATTTTTATTGGCTTCAATTTCTTGTACCCGTTTATTAAAATGTACATTAGTTAAAGGGACTAAAGGAATTAAAGTATCGAGGAAATCTGCGCGGTGTACAGAGGACTGACCAACTTGATGTGCAATGGAAGCAGATAAATACTCATCTGTATAGCCATTTCTCCATTGAAACCAAATATCCGTATATGGCGCTTTGACCTTATCAGCAATAGCTTCGTACTCTTGGCTTAAGCCTAATAACTGAATTG
>Ga0115845_100002_pt1 | contig 40678 bp, 37 predicted proteins | sample InSIn1SAF170_2_FD_83859 | JGI IMG/M metagenome (GOLD analysis project Ga0115845, IMG submission 83859) | reverse complement strand
TGCTTTATGGTTGGCATCGAGATGTGTACAACATTTGGCTAGAACGCTTGGCTGAATTCAATCCTGTTATGTATACAGGCACGGAAGGACCTGCAGCTAAGGAACGTTCTAAACAAGCATTCTTGAAACAAAGCATTTGTGGTGAGCCATCTAAACGCTCATATCACAATGCTGAGTTTGCGACATTTATGCTTGAGATCGGTTTGATTATGACTGATGACGGCACAAAAGAAGGTCGCACGACAGGCGAGAAGATGACCGAAATCGTTGTACCTGATGGCTTGTTTATTCAAGTGTGCAATGAGCTTGTCGATGAAGGGCGTATCATCAAATGGTATGACAAGTACGCACCCAAAACGATTTCCAGTCTTGAAATGATTCAAGAGCAAGTGCAGTTGTTGGAGTCCATTCCGACTGCTTCTCCAAAGCTATTTCATATTGCCTTACTTGGCAATGAAATCAATTCAGCTTTGAAATCACCTAAAAAAGAGAAGCCAGTTGAGGAACCGACTCCCACTACAATGAATCCCTTTGATGTAGCGATCGGACTAATCGACATATCAAATACCGCTGCAAACCTTGGCGGTTATTATCCAACGGCTTTTGATGAAGATCCGCTAGATGATGACGACCAACCAATACCAGAACCTAAGGTTGTTAAACTTTATAAGGGTGAACAACCAAACGGCGATGATAACGAGTTTTTTGTACTCAAAGAAACTATGATCGGTGAAACACTCTATCAAGAGCTTGGTTCAGCCAATTTTGAAGAGCCTGAGCCTAAGAAACAGACTAGGGCATCTTTTGCGTGTCCTGAGTGTGGCCGTGGTGCAACGTGTAGTCCTACTTTTAGATTGTCGTGTACTGAATGTGAAGTTGAACTGGTACCGTCAAAATCCATTGATAAAAGCCAGGTGAAGAAAAACAAAAAGGCTGCTAAAGCTGACCAAGGGGATGCAGAATGAAAACGATTGAAGAGCTTGGAATTCTGTTTTCTTCACACAAATACCGTTTTTATAACGAAAAAGACTTACAACTCGCGATTGAGCAAATGTTTATTGCCAATGAGATTCCGTATGAACGTGAGGTTCGTCTATCAAATAAAGACATCATTGATTTTACTGTTGAGCTTGATGTCGGCAAGGTGGGTGTTGAATTAAAAATAGATGGTGCACGTAACGCATTATTGCGTCAGATCAATCGTTATTTAAGCCATGACAGCATAAAAGCGCTCTATGTGGTTGGTACACCGTATTGGGTGAATAACATTCCAATCCAACTGAACAATAAATTTATTTACCGCCATCGTATTTTAGTGGGGGTCTTCTAATGTATAAATCTTACGGCACCATTTCTCGTCAAGAAAAAAACTGGCACATTGAATGTGAACCACATGTTAAAACACGACTTAAGCGTGTATTCCCAAAAGTCAGCCAACATGCATCAAAATTTATTGAGTTAAGCGATACGCCGTCTAATTGTCACGACCTACTTTGGTTTATTGAACGTTATCCAATGCGTGTTGATGATCTTAAATACATGAAAGCGCAATCTAAGGCTTATGTGTCGCTAAAAGAAGATATTTTGGATGTGATGGACTATAAACGTCCGATCAAAACATTTGATCTTGCTGTGCCTCCATATGAGTATCAAAGAGCAGCTGCAGATCTACTACTTAATGTTAAAGGTTTGCTCTTGGGGGATGATTTGGGCCTTGGCAAAACAGCGAGTGGAATATGTCCGATGATTCTACCTGAATCGCTCCCGGCGCTTTTTGTGACAATGACACATCTTCCAATGCAAATTAAGAATGAAATTGAACGCTTTGCTCCGCACCTAAAATGTCACATCCTAAAGAAAGCATCGCCTTATCCATTGCACAAAGAGGGTGAAGCAGCACCCGATGTCATTATCACCAGTTATTCAAAGTTGAACGGTTGGGCTGAATATCTTGCCGGAAAGATTAAGTACGTAGTGTTTGACGAGATCCAAGAGTTACGGACTGGCTATACATCGCAAAAGTATTCCGCTGCTAAACTCATTAGTGACCAAGCTGAATTACGCCTCGGTCTATCAGCTACACCGATTTATAACTACGGTGATGAATTCTACAACATCATTGAAATATTGCGTCCTGATAGCTTAGGTACCGCTACTGAATTCGCTCGTGAGTGGTGTTCACAAGAAAAACGTATTAATGATCCTAAAGCGTTTGGGATGTTTTTACGTGATGAAGGTCTAATGTTGCGCCGTACTCGAGCAGATGTAAATCGAGAGTTACCGCCAGTACAAATCATCCCTCAATATGTCGAAAGCGATCCTAAAGTACTGGATCAAATTAAGGGCAAGGCAATGGAACTGGCAAAAGTAATTTTAAGCTCTACTCAGGAATTCCAAGGGCAAAAGCTTCGTGCGACAGAAGAATTCAATATTATGATGCGCCAAGCAACAGGTATCGCCAAAGCGCCGTATGTCGCTGAGTTCGTGCGTATGCTTGTTGAGTCTGGTGAATCAGTCATGCTTTATGGTTGGCATCGAGATGTGTACAACATTTGGCTAGAACGCTTGGCTGAATTCAATCCTGTTATGTATACAGGCACGGAAGGACCTGCAGCTAAGGAACGTTCTAAACAAGCATTCTTGAATGATGAAAGCAAAGTCTTCATTAGTTCATTACGTTCATCTGCCGGGCTTGATGGCTTGCAGTACCACTCAAAATGCAAAACATTTGTGTTTGGTGAGTTGGATTGGTCGCCTGGTGTTCATGATCAATGTATTGGTCGCTTAGACCGTGACGGTCAAATCAAACAGATCTCGGCATATTACTTGTTGGCTGATTCGGGTTCAGATCCAATTATTTCTGATGTCTTAGGCATCAAAAAAGGCCAGTTGGAAGGAGTTAAAAACCCGAATGGCGAATTATTTGAACATTTAATTACGGACGGTGGCGGTATCAAGCGCTTAGCCGAACACATACTGAATAAGAAAGTTGCTTAAGAGAAACCTTATGACTGAACTTTACCTAGCTTGTTTTAGAGATAATGTCGGCTCAAATATTGGGTGGCCTGGTTTTAACGGAAAGGGCTATACAACGAATGTTGTCAAGCGCACGTATATACTTTAGAGCAAGCTCAGGTAGCATGGGATAACGCACGGTCCATAGATCAACCGATCGCCGTGCACCACGTTCGCAAACATATTGTATGAAAGGTGGACTATCAATATATTCCCTCGATCTCACAAATAGATGATCCTTATATCAAGTATGTGGCGCTTGAAAAGGATAATTTAGGTTTATTCTGCGATGGAAATGACGTCTTTTGGTTAGACTTTGCCACGGGCAAAACCAGTACAGATTTTTCTTCTGCTACAAAACTTCGGTATGGCCAGGCCCTTTCGTTAAAAGATCGCTATATTCTTCTTCCTTTTGATATAGCCGATGCACATAAACGACCATGGTGCTATTTATGAATATTGAAATGCTTTTGTGTATGTCCAACTTAAATTGACCAACAAATTAGGTTCTTTATCCAAAGCGAATAGATCTGAATAAACATTAAAGTTTTTACCCAAAAATGCATTGTGTAAGAAGTGAATAAGGTCTAGATCCACGTAGTTAACCGTAGACACAATCTTTAAGTATTCAGACAAAGCTTTAAACATCGGTGTTAGCTCTGCGATGGCACGGCTAAACCGCTGTTCTGATTTATGCTCTCTATATTTTTCAAAGCCATTTTTCAAAATCCTTTTGAGCTCTGCATCATCAAATGGAATATTTGAATAAAACTCACCAGTACTAAGATCTCCAAAATTAGACATAAAGTTATCAATCACGGGGAATTTACGTTCTAGAGATAAGCGCTGCGTTGATCTGATCAATTTAATGAATGAATAGAAAAACGGTAAGAAGCGTCTGTAGTAATCATAAATAACCTCTGCAAGCTTACGATCGCGAACATCAGCATTGATGGCTACACATTTAGGATATTGCGTAACAAAAATGGGTTTCTGCAGATAAATGGTAAGGTCCTTAAACACCTCAACACCATTTAGGCGATTAGATTTAAGAAATGACCAATCTACCAAGTCATAATCAACTGCACGAATCTCTCTTAGATTTAATTCATCAAACTTAAAGTTGAGTAGGCGTAGGTAATCTACAAAATTAGCCAAGTACCATGGCTGAGTTTTATTGATGTTGTATTCAGGATGACTATCAATGTCCAAGTGATTTAATAAATTGGTCCACGACTTGTCAATTCCAGCCAAATTAACTTTTTTGTCTATTCGATCAGGGGTAAGCATAGTAATCCCAATTGTATATACTAATTCGTAAGAAATTAGATACATTGTATCAATAATTCCTAGAATAAATATTCTTTTAAATTTTTTATCAATTCTAATTCGCCACACAACAAAAATGCTTATTTACTGAGCTAAAAACTTATATCCAATTAATTAAAACCCTATATAATTATTTTAATACTCTAATTCGAGTGAGTTGTTATGATTAGTGATCCAATCGAAATCGCAAAATTAAAACAAAGCATCTTAGATTTAAGAAACAATATTTTTCCTCCACAAAACCTTTTAACGGTTGATGGATTACCAATTTATTATGGTGAGAAAAAGTTTGTTGATGAATATCTTGCACAATGGATGGACTTTTATCAAAAAGCATTAGAACTTTCTAGTCCTTTTGGTGATCCTATTGATTTGTCCGAAATAAATGAAATTCATTTGCCTGTGCATTTTAATTTGCCCGTGTTTGCTCGTAATGTCACTCGCATGATTTTAAATAAAACACTGGCCAAGGAATCTATTACTTTTCGTTCAAGTGCAGATCTGTTTGAGAAGTGCGGATACTTCAATCGTGAATATACGGATTTAATTTATGAGTACTTTGATCGTGATGAAGATAACGTATTGGTCGGGCATCGACCGTATAACGATATTCGTGCGTACTTGTTTTATGCCGGCGATGAAGAGCGTCATCGCACGAGATTTTATAACTCTGGACTGGTGCTCGGTTATCCCGAAGGTTGGAATAGCATTGAGATCTTAGATAATCGTAACAACACCCGAAAACAGCGTAGTGATGCTTATACAAACCCTTTAGCGAAAAATAACACATGGTTCATCTACAAGAAGCTGTAATTAGCCAAAGCGCCGTGCGAGATCGCAATAGAGCCTTGGATCTATTGAAGTGGATTGCGATTGTGACCATGGTTATTGACCACGCATCAATATTATTTCCTCAATATAATCTGTTGTTGAGGACGATTGGCCGTTGTGCTTTTCCTATTTTTTGTATCATGCTTGCATTCAATTTGAACCAAGCTATTCCTAAAAAGAAAACCCATACATTAAAAAACTATTTTAAAAATTTGGCGTTGTTTTGTGTGCTATCAGAAGTACCGTATCAACTATTCAACCAAGAGCCATTTACAACACTGAACGTCATGCCTACGTTGCTTTTAGGATTTTTGCTTGTTGTATTGGGGGAATCTAAACATAAATATGCAACGCTGCAGTTTGTCTCTCTGTTAGTCGTGACCACATTGCTATCTAATTTTATTATGTATAGCGTGTGGGGCGTTTTATTAATTGTATTCCTGTATTTATTCTTTAAAACAACCAACGTTCGTTCTAAGAAATACTTTTTAATGATCAGCGTCTTGCTCACTTCATTGGCCAACATTTTCAACTGGTTGATTGGTGGCTACTATACGGATATGACTACATATTCTTTGGCATTCTCATTTGCTGTCAGTAGCGCCATTGCAACGTATATTGGTGCACAATTCCTACTGAAAGGACAGCACATGAATATACCTTTTGAAGTACCGCCAGTGGGCAAGTGGGCGTACTGGTTCTATCCAGTACATCTCGTCATCATTTGGATTCTTTTTAAATTTGCATAATAAATTTAGGCTCAAAAAAAGCACCAAAGTATTTATGACTAAGGTGCTTTTTTATTGCTTAATCAGCGTTATTCGCTAGATCCAGCATCTAAACCGAATGAGCTAATTTCTTGCTGTCTTTCTTGCTCAGCTGCTTGTTCTGGTGATGCTTGTGGAGTAGGTGCACCAGATTGGTTATTTTGTTGATCATATTGATTCAGCAATTGCTTTAATGCTTCAGGATCTTGAGCAATTTGATTCGCAATTTCTAATGTTGGGTCCTGTTGTTTTTTACCAGCAACATAACCAAAAATAGCCAAACCAATGAAAGCAGCGAAGAAAGTGGCAAGTACGATCAGTACAAACTTACCAATAATGCTACCTTTGAAGCGTTCAAACCAAGTTTCATCTTCATAGTGGTAAGGTTGGTTAATGTTTTGGCAACCATCACTAAATGCATCCATCCACGCATTACGAACCAATTGTTTAATTTGTTCTGTTTGCGGTAAATGACCTTTTTTAACCACGTTTACTTTGATTTTTGGCTCTGCTAATACAAAACGTTTTTCTTCACCATTACCTAGTGTATTAACGAGCTCTACGGTACCAGAACAAGTGAAATAACGACCAACATCATTGTTTTCTAAAGTATCAAAACCACTGATTTGTATTGTTAACTCTTTAAGATCGGCATTCGGGATTTTTATATTTTTAGGTTGACGATTCAAATCTTCAGAATCCGTATCAACTGAGATTGTTAAAAGGTCATTGTTACTAAAAATTGAAACAAGAGGGTCGTGAGATAGAATGTCTTTTTGCTTCTTAATTAAACTCACAATGTATCACCAGTTAAAATAGAAATTAAAAGTATTATATTTTAAAAAAGGGTTTTAGTGATAGTTTATTTTATGTTTAACGCAAAAAAGCCACTTTTAAGAAAGTGGCTTTTAGGTTTAAGGGAGGTAGTTGTTATTTATAAAATATTCCTTTTTAATTCTCTTAATCTCCATGCCTTTGTCTAAAAGCAATTTAAACTCATTAAAATCATCACGCATAAGCTTATGAACCTTTAATGATTTTTGACTCTTAGCTTTGATAGCACTGTTGTATTGTACTGCAGCAACCAGATCGTAATGCTTATTTAGATCCAAACCATAAAGTGATGTTAATTTTTCAGAAATATAATCAAATATAACGGTCAAACAGATGACCTTATTGTTAGTGTTAGTCAGTATCTCTTCTGGAAATTCATTATTTCCCGAAGCTGCACTGGCTAAACGTGCCCATTCTGTCATGGGTAGGGAACCATCTTCACCAATCACGTTGATTAAGTTGTTTAAAAAGATAAAGCGGTGATTAAAAAACTTCACTTTGCTTTTTTGCAAAATTCTAAATGTATAAACGTTTGCCCAATACACAACATAGTTTTTAATCTTTAGACCATTGATTGAGTCTTGCGTTAATAAATCTTCATTGGTGATGCCATGATATTGAGTTGCTTCTTCAGTGACTTGTTTTTTTGGCTTCCAGTAGCTCTCTTCAGCATTATAAAGATACTGAACCTGTTCTATTGATGATGTGCGGCACTTTTTAATACGCGTCAAAATAGACGACTTAATAATGTCAGGCACATCAACTGGATTCTTGACTTTGGCGGTAAATTCCAGTGTGAGAAAACATAATGGTGCTGGCATAGCTTGGCCTTTCTAATATCCCTTAATTTATAACTTAAAACGTTCTATTTTCTGAATTGATATTCGCGAAATAAGGAACTAATTGCTTTTCTCGGTCATGAATGTATGCAGTTGATGACATATCCAATACCGCACCTGGTACATAAGTTAGGTTTAGATTGATATTTTCACCGTTACCATCGATCAAGACGCCATTAAACCGCGCTTTGTCTGAATCTCCTTTTACAAATAGCTGTTGGCCAACATAACCGGACAAGCTATTGATATAGAGGTTTTTCATTTTTTCCGAAGATTGCAAAGCATTTATATAGAGAAGATCCATAATTTTTTCTTCTCCATTTTGATTTCTAATTTTTACTGTTTTTGGACCAACAACATCCACAATTGTAGCAATCCATAAGTCATGATGTTCAACTTCCCAACCATTGTAGCGACTTTCAATCCAATCGGGGCTTAAGAGTCTTGGCTTAAAGGGGTAGGAGTAGATTTTGAATATTAAGATCGAAACCACAATTATGATTGGCAAGCCAAAACATATTTTTATTTTATGTTTCTTAAAAGCACTGTTAAACATAACCGTATATACCAAAAAATTTAAAACATTTTAACTTAAAATAATAAGTTTGTATTGGTTAAAACCATTGATATATCAATTATTCATCACTGTTATAGGTATAGCCATCATCACTACTGCGATCTTTACCTACTAATAATGCTTCAATACGCTTAGCTTCAGCTATTGTTCTGAGTGCATTTTCCTTTTTTTCTTGTCGTTCTGTATGTTTACGAATCGCTTCAAGAACCTCAGGAGATAAGGCGTTTTCAGGTTGTTGTTCTTGGGCTTCAGGCTCGGAAGCACTTGCTTCTTCAGCCTTTATAGGTTGGTCTTTTTTCTTAGGATCTACCAAGTCATAAAACACAAGTTCTTTTGATTCACTCGTTGCCGATTCGTCTAAAAACTTCTGTTCTTGACCTTTTAATGGATCTTGTTCATTTGGAGTATTAGAGTTATTACAGGCACTTAAAAGGGTGGAAATTAAAATAACCGTTGCGAAAATAAAAAGGGTTTTAGACACGTTGAAAATCCTTTAATATAATAACGTATTCTACATAATAAAAGTCCGTAGGTAAAAGTATGTCTTCAGATAAAAATAGTTCTGATAGTGCTACACAAAAGGTAAATATTACCAATGAGGTTTTAGATGAAGCTGCCATTAAACAGGCAATTGAAGCTAGTCAACCCCGTAAATCAGGTATTTTAAAGCGAGTCTTTTTTGATTTCGGGCGTAAAACCCACTGGAGTTCAGCTAGAAAAGGGTTTTTACCGCATTTATCTAATATTAGATCAATGCTGTCTCCAACATGCCCCGAATGCGGTAAATCGATTTTAATGCATGACAACAGGATTCCACGTTCTTATAAAGGCAACGTGAATTGGGTATGTGCACACCCTTTATGTGAATATGAAATTGTCGCACCTAACAATTTTAAACAACTGAAAAGACTCATTGCTAATACTCACTACCCAAGAGGGCAAGAACGTTTAGCTTCAATGAGTAATGATGAAATAGACAAGCTTGTTAAAAACCATCAGTTTTCGTCTTATTTGTATTTAGCATTATCTATGTTTACAGGCTTGTACGTAGTTTATATGTTCTTTAAAGCGCTATATCCAATGCTTGTTGTACCAGGTGTATTATTGGTGTTTTATCTATACATGGTTAGCATCAATTCAGCTTATCGTGCGTGGCAAGTCCGTACTGGTCTTTTATTTTTACCGAATGCGCCATTCTTGGCATGGTTCCGCTATGCGCCAAAAAAATATAGCTTATCGTGGTATGACGGCAAAAACCCATTGCCAGTTGAAACACTGAATAAGTTAGCTGACCGTAAACAGCACCTAATCGACAATTTCAACAACAACGATAAAGGTGCTGATTAATATGCTGTTAAAACCAACGCTATTTGCGACTCTATTAGGATCAAGCGTTGCTTATGCTCAATTGCCTCAAAGTTCTGAGGCTCTAGGTGCATATGCAAACCATGTCAATTCTAATGGATCAAGTACACCATATCGACCATTTCAGGTCATGACCAACACTCAGCAAGAAACGGCGCCAGCAAAGCCAAGAGGATTTACGAGTCGTTACTTGGGCGTGAAGTACACACCGCAAAAAACTGAAGAAACTCCGACTAGCACTGAGCGCACGGCAGTTGCACAAAATGGACCACAACCTAGTGGCCAGCAAGCACCAGCACCACAACAACAACCCGTTCGCCAGAATATCCGTCCTGTTTCTTATACCTATCCAACTACGCAATACAATCAATACAACCAAGCGAGTGTATCTTACGATCAAACCGTAACGGGTAGAGTCGCTACTTTGAGTTGTGTTATTCATGCTGCGCGGTCAGAAGGTGTTCCGCTGTATGTTTTATTGGGTATACATAGCAAAGAGCGTGGTACCAATGGACAAACAGCGCAAAACAAAAACCGTTCATTGGATATGGGGCAATTCCAAATCAATTCCATGCACTTTAAACGTGGCGGTATGTTTGAAAATTATAACAGCCATTATGTGCGTACTGATGGATGTCTGAATGCGCGACTTGCAGCCAAGATCTTGCGAAATCGATTAACCACAAAACCGTCAACCGATTTTTGGGTTAGAGCAGCTGCTTACCACTCATGGACGCCATCTTTTAATGCGATATATCGCAATGGCACGGCGAAACAACCTGGTTTAGTTGCGTATGCACTTCAATGGAAAAAATGGCTTGAGAGAAAGGGGATAAATCCTAACTAATCAGCTGAATATATTTTTTAAGAAAAAAATTGCAGTTACGTAATGCGATATAATTTACCTATTCTTTACCCACTAAGGATTCAAAATGAACCTTAATACAACTTTAAAAAGTTTAGCTTTAACCTTATCCATGTCTGTTGTTGCTACTGCAGCTCAAGCCGATTTTGTTGGCAAAGTTGTACGTATTTCTGACGGCGACACTATCACCGTTTTAAACAACAACAATGAGCAGATCCGTGTTCGCTTCAACCAGATTGATGCACCAGAAAAAAGTCAAGCTTTTGGTCAGAAATCGCGTCAGAACATCAGTTTCTTGCATGAAACGATTGTGTATGTGCAAGAAAATAGTAAGGACCGCTACGGTCGTACTCTTGGTACCATTTTTCAGATGCGTACAAACCAAGTGCCCAACTTAAACATCGTGAATAGTGTTAACTATAAGCAAGTTAAAGATGGCTATGCATGGGCTTATCGTGAATATCTCAAAGATAAAATTATTTTGAGTGCTGAAAGCAACGCACGTTCTCAACGCCTTGGTTTATGGGCTGATCCAAACCCTGTTTATCCAAGCCAGTACCGTCACAATAAGTAATATTGATGAACGGTGAATTAAATACCGCTAAAGCCGTAGCGGTATTAAATAAATATCTACTGCAACAACAATGTGGTAATCGTATGGAACTGCAGTTTTTCAGTGAAGAACTGCAAGCTCAGATTGAAGCTCTCAGCTTGGCTTCTGTACGAAATGAGTTGGTTACTCAGTTGGCAAATTTGGGAAAATGTCTTTGTGATGAAAAGTTGGTGAATTGTTCAGCCAACGCAAATTACTCAGAAGTGGCAATAGATTTCCTTGAAATGCACTTAGAGTCGCTGGAAGGGCGACAGTTCAAAGAAGGTTTTATATGACATCTATTGTCATATCCACGGAATCCAATTAATCACCAGATCAGAACGAACCACTAAGCAATTAGTGGTTTTTTTCCTAAGGGAACTAGATCAATTGTAGATTTTTAAAAGGTAATGTTATGCCGAACAAAGATGATGAACATGCAACTAAATAAAGCTTTCTACCTTTACCTTACTTTTGTAGCGATTCTTTGGGCTATTATCTGGTGGTGTTTACTGATTAATATGCACCAGTACTTTAGTGCGGTTTTTTATGTTTTAACGGGGTACTATTTTATTAATAAAATTTTGATGAAAATTAGGGCCTGTTGACATTTTCTGTTCAAAAAAATAGCGAGAAAGTAAAATTTAATCGCCAAACCAAATTTACTTCTCGCTATGCCTCGTACAATGCTGAATGATCAACACTGGTCTAAGTTACTTTCTATTTTCCGAAATTTTGATATCTATTTCAAATCTAATTTGAGAAATTTTGTCGAAGCAATACTTTATAGAATAAGAACAGGCTGCCCATGGCGTGATTTGCCTAAAGAATTTGGTTCGTATAACTCAATCTTTAAAAAATATAATCGTTGGTGTAAAAATGATAAGTTAATGAAAATATTTAAATTAATTTCTTCAAATGCTGATATGGAATGGGTTTTTATTGATGCTAGTCATGTTCGGGCACACCAACATTCTGCTGGAATAAAAGATCAGGATATTTCTAAAAGCATTGGTGGAAATAGTTCTAAAATACACTTAGCTGTTGATGCGGATGGCAATCCAATCGAAATTATTATCTCCGATGGAACGATACATGATGTCAAGATTGCTCCCAAAATGATTGAAAAACTTGATTTGAGTGAAACGGAAGTATGTTGTGCAGACAAAGGATATGACTCTGAATCATTAAGAGAACAAATATCTGTGAAAAAAACTAAAGCGAATATTCCAAGAAAATCAAATACTCAGTCAAATAATGATCATATGGATTGGTATTTATATAAAATCAGACACTTAGTTGAGAATGCATTTTGTAGGTTAAAGCAGTTCAGAGGAATAGCAACACGATATGATAAGCTAAAGTGTAGCTATGAGGGGGCAGTTGCATTAGCTTGTATATTTATTTGGCTACCTTTATCGGGTAAATTCTATACTTGAAATGTCAACAGACCCTAGTCCTTATTCATCAAAAATACTTTTTACAGTTTTATGGCCAATTGCTTATCCAGTTTTATTCTTAATACTCTTGTTCAAGAGGTGGGATAAAATCTAAATTTGAAATGACACACCTATAACAACACCCTAGAAGGTGAAGTAATCCGAAAGTTAATTGGTTCAGTGGATCAAGTTTTAGCTAAGTAGTTTAACCTTGGCAACAAAAAAGTCCCATTTGCAACATTGGGGCTTTTTCATATCTATTTTTTATAGGTTATGAATCAACTAGCTAAAAAAAGAACAGCCTTATGTTGCTTTCATGCTTATTAGTAATACACTTATTTGTGAAAATTTTGGCATTACACAACAAATAGTTTCACATTTTTGGCAAAGCATAGAGTAGGGAAAGACATGGCGGAAAATTCACTCAAAAAAGGTCAGTACACACGCTTTAGTAATAAAATTGGACTCTACAGTGCGAATCAAGAAAACGTAGGTTTTATTAAAAATAACAGTAATGTAGTGATTAATTTCCCATTTAAAGATGCTGTGCTGGTTGGGGGCATGTCTCGCGAAGATGTTAAAACAACAGAAAAGTTTTTACATCAAGAAGTCGATTCAAAAGATATTGATACATTATTTGAGCCAAAAGTACTTACCAATCCTGAATATTACAGCGCAACCAATGAGACAGAATTTGAATTTTTTGACGAAAATGGTGAGCTAAAAGAGAACTTGCTAATTAAGGGGAATAACCTATTGGCACTGTACTCTTTAAGAGAGAAATTAGCTAATAAAGTCAAACTTTTATACCTGGACCCACCATACAATACTGAGAACGATGGATTCAAATATAACGACACATTTACACATTCTTCTTGGTTATTATTTATTAAAAATCGCTTGGAAGTCGTAAAGGATTTGCTCAAAGAAGATGGCCTGGTTTTCATTCAATGTGATGACAATGAACAAGCATATCTAAAAGTTTTAGCAGATGAAGTCTTTGGTCGTGAAAACTACTTAAACCAAGTTTCAGTAAAAATGAAACAAACGTCTGGTGCTTCTGGTGGTGGCGAAGACAAGCGCCTGAAGAAAAATATCGAATATATTTTGATTTACACCAAAAATATGAATAGTGAGAATGGTTTTAAAAAGTTCAACGATTTCTATGACGAAGTAGAATTGTTTGAATATCTAGAAACCATGAAGCAGCTTAAAAAGAGCTGGAAGTATACGCGTATCTTAAAAAGCGTTGGTACCAAAGAGCACATTAAGACATTAACAGATGGTTCAGGTGAGCCGATTGAGGTTTATACGCATAAAGGTGTGGTTCTAGAGCCGATCAAAAAGGTGATGGAAGAAGAAAACCTGACTGAAGCTGAATGCTATCTGAAGTACTTTGATAAGATTATGCGCGACACGAATGCTCAAAGCTCAATTAGAACACGCGTGATGGAAGGTGTAACCGGGGATCATGAGCTATTAAGCATTGAATATGTGCCTAGATCTGGAAAAAACAAAAATAAGGTAACGACTGTCTATTACAAGGGTGCCAAGTGCGATCAAATTGCTTGGTTGAGTGATATTGCGGTCAAAAGAGGGAAATATATCTTCAAGCTTGAAAAAGCTGGCACCTTTTGGGATGGCTTTCCGCTGAACAATTTAACAAAAGAGGGTGGTGTATTGTTCCCGAATGGGAAAAAACCAGAACTACTTTTACAGCGTATTATTGAGATCGCCACGGATGAAGGAGATCTTGTGCTCGACTTTTTCTCAGGTTCGGGTACTACGGCTGCTGTGGCGCATAAATTGGGTCGCAAATGGATTGCGATTGAGCAGATGGACTATATTGATGAAATCACCAAAACACGCTTAAAACGCGTAATAAACGGTGAGGACGGCGGTATCTCTAAACTTGTAAATTGGAATGGTGGCGGTTCATTTGTTTATTTTGAACTGAAGCGCTATAACCAGGCCTATCAAGATGGAATCTTGGCTGCAACAAGTAAAGGTGAGCTGGACAGTATTTATAATGAAATGGCTCAGAATGCCTTTTTAAAGTTTTGGTTTGATAAAAAAGACTTTGAGCGTGAGGAATCATTTAGGGCTTTATCACTAGACGATCGTAAAGTGCTTTTATTGCAAGTTTTGGATGAAAACCAGCTATATCTAAACCATGCAGATATGTTGGATTCAAAATTCAAAGTCACTCAGGAAGAGATTGCGCTCACTGATAAGTTTTATGGTGCACCTAATGTCTAGATTAAGCCCAACATTGGTAAAAGATACCTTAAAAGACTTCCTATATTATCGTATTGAAAACGACAGTGAATACATTGAGTGGGCTAAAAACTTTACTATCCCTCGCTATATCACTGATAACTTGTCGCGTACTTTAAGGGGGTATCAAGAAGAGGCTGTAAAGCATTTTATCTGGATCTATGATCAAGATCCGACTAAAGCCAAACACTTACTTTTCAATATGTCAACTGGTGCCGGTAAAACGCTCACCATGGCTGCTGTTATTCTCTTTTTATATGAGAAAGGCTACCGTAATTTCATATTTATGGTCCATCAATTGCAGATTATTGAACAGGCCTATATGAACTTTATTGATCCGCAATTTGAAAAGTATCTTTTCAATAAGAACGGCGTGAAAATCAATGGACGTTCTATTCCTGTTAAAGAAATCAAACTCTTTCCAGATTCACAAGGCAACGCTATTAACTTTATGTTTTTAAGTACGGCGTTCCTCTACAACAAACTTGTGAATGAGGTAGAAAATGGTTTGTCTGCAGAAGATTTCTTGAATAATAAAATTGTTCTGATTGCAGATGAAGCGCATCGACTTAACGTGAATACACGTAAGAAGATAAAAGAAGATGATGAAGCGATTACCAATTGGGAAACTTCGGTCAATACTGCAATCAAGGCACGGCCAGATAATCTTTTGCTGGAGTTTACTGCTACTGTTGACTTGGGCAATAGTGCCATCCATAGGAAGTATCAGGACAAATTAGTCTATAAATACGATTTCTTGAGATTCAATAAGGAAGGTTACAGTAAAGCGGTTTGCTTCCTTTACAACACTGAAACTCAGATCGCCGATCAAAAACGCTTATTGGTGATTAATGCCGTTGTATTGAGTGAATACAGACGTTTATTCGCTGAGCGTGATATGCAAGTCACGATCAACCCAATTATATTGGTGAAATCAACCAACATTAAACAAAGCAAGCTAGACCGTGAATTTTTCCATAAGGTGATTAATTCACTTAAGCCACAAGATTTAGATTATCTGAAAAAGCTAAGTGAAACCAATCAGACTAATTTGCAAGACGCTGAAGATAGCTTTCGTTTCTTGCGTCAAATGTTTGCTTGGATTGCCTCTCCGAAGTCTGGTCTATCCACGATCAGCGATAGAGATGGTTTAAAATCATTTATTTCTGAAATTAAAATTCGTTTTTCTTCAGATAACACGTTTGTTTACAACTCAACGGATAAAACCAATTCAACTTTGTTGCCGATTTTAGATGATCCTAAAAACTATAATCGGGTGATATTTTCAGTTGATGCACTCACAGAAGGTTGGGATGTTTTAAGTCTCTATGACATCATTCACTTTGATATTTCTGCAGCGAAAAAAGTATCGCTGCAAGATATTCAGTTGATTGGCCGTGGTGCTCGTTTATGCCCATATAAACTGCATAAATCATATCGTTTGAATAATGATAACCTTGACTTGTTTGATAAAGAACATGGCTATGAGTTTGACCAGTACAAACGTAAGTTTGACAATGCGATTGATGAATACGGGCGTGTACTTGAAACGTTCATGTACCACTTTGTTAAGACTGGCACGTTTTACGACAACTTAAAGTTAGAGCTTCTAGGTGAAGGGATTATTAATAAATCCACTGAAAAGCACACAATCACGCTTAAATCTGACTTTATGAACAGTGAGACATATAAGAAAGGTTTTGTCTTAGTCAATCAGCAAGAATTTAGAAATAAAACGACTGATTCTGAGATTGATACGACTTTTAAGCGTGAAATCAAAGCCAGTGCATACCAATTGCATGCTGGTAGCTTGACCGACAAGCAACAGAATCAGATCCAAGCTGAAGTTAACCATAAAACCATCGATCTGACTGAAGAATACTTTAGCCGACCGGTCTTGAAAAAGGCGCTCGTTGCGACTGAAGGGAACTTTTTTAGATTTAACTATCTAAGAGAGCATATCGTTGGGTTAGATAGTATGGATGAATTAATCGATAACTACCTACCGCTTTATCAGATCCGCTATTCATATACTGAAGATAAGGATATTCACGATCTGACCATTGATGAAAAATATCAGCTACTTTTGGGCATAATTTTACCTGAGGTACGTAAGGCTATTGATCGTCATATGCCACGTATCACGGGTAGTAAAACCTTTAAACCTAAATCGCTGTCTACTGTTTTTCAGCAAGAGAAAAACATTTACTTGGTTGCTTTCCCTGTTGAAAATCCTGATACGGGTGAAATCACTGTCAATGCTCCAGACGAACGTGCGATCGCACAATCGTTGCACCCAAATGAACAACTGAAGTTTAATGTTGAGGGTGCCGATTGGTATGCTTATAGTGAAAACTACGGTACGAGTGAAGAGAAGCTATTCGTAAAATTCATTTCGACTCAAATTGATGCCCTTAAACGTCAATATAAAGATGCTGAAATTTACTTAATACGTAATGAGCTAGACTACTGGTTATTTAGTCCTATTGATGGCCGTAGATTCAGTCCAGACTATATGTTGATCGTGAATGATACGGTGAACCAAGAGATGTACTATCAATGTTTGATTGAGCCTAAAGGCGGTCATTTGTTGGTGAATGACGAGTGGAAGGAAGAAGTACTGATCAGCTTGAGTGACGAGAGTTCTGTAATTTTTGATCCAGATGAAGAGGATGACGAAGGTTATAAGAGCTTCTTAAAAGAGGTGGAGAGTATGGGCTATAAAGAGATTAAGTGTTTAGGCTTCAAGTTCTTTAATAGCGATCCTCGTGGTGAAACTGATTTTGCACTGGATTTTAGGGCAACATTGCCACACTAATCTTGAAAACATTGACTCAAAAAGAAGCCCCGATATTCGGGGCTTTTTCATATCTGCTTTTACATATCGAACGACTGTCCACGTTCGTTAGTTTTGTTTAAATTCTGCGGTTCTATACCATACAGCTTTAGACCATCACCTAGAACGAGATCATCTACACGCTTTTCAAAACGAGTAAAGAAATCGTTCAGTCTTTGGAAGACTGGTGGTTCATCTAACAGTTTGGCCATGTTGTTTAATGTTTTACTTAGACTGTTCACAAGATTGAACTTTTGTTGACGGTCCAAAGACAAGCTGTTCGATGTATCTAAAAGGGTGGTGAGGCTTTCTTGAACCTTTAGATAGTTTTGATCATTGGTCACATTACTGACAATCAAATGCACTACTTTGTTTTTGATCTTCAATGTATCCAGATTCAATTGATCAAATGCAATGGTCCTATCAGTAAGATTTTCTCTAAATGTTTTGAGATTCTGCCACTCTGGATGTGCAGCCTCTAAATCAGATAAAACTTTCATGATTGACGCACGGTATTCGCTATCAGACGCACTAATCACAAAAAGTTCAGGATACGACCGCTTCTTAGAAACTTCTTCCTGAGCTTTATTGAGCTTATCTTCAGCGACAGCAATTGAACCCTCAACATCGGCATTACTAATACCAGCTTCATGAATTAACTTTCTAGCTTTATACATTTCTGCTGAATGAAGCCAAAAAGCGGTAAAGATAGCTGACTTAGCGTAGCTTTGATGATCGATACCTTGCTGAAGATTTTGTTCGGGAATGGTCGAACGATCCACACTCTGCAATTTAACTGTATCTTTGTTGATGTCCTTGGATACATCAATATGTACTTTGGTATTTTGCATGCTATCCATACTTGGGTTTGTGCTACTGGTTGGTTCTTTGGCACCCATTTTCTCGAATTCAATATCACCGGCTTTAATCTTTTGATGGCCATCTGCAGTAGCGACAACTTTCAAAACATCATTTTGAACTTTGGTGACATCAATTTCAGAAAGGATCTCCATATAAGACTTAATGCCCTCAAGAGTCATGACGGGCGTAGATACGGGTGCCGTAGCGGTTGGAGTTGGTTTATCATCAAATGCTTTATCAAATGACGGCGGTTGGTACTTTGGTTTTGCATAGGATTTCGTGCTACCTGTACCAGCTGGTCCATCATAGTTAGCTTTTGATAGATCTTGTTTACGCTTTTCAATATTTGCGTTGTAATTTTCAATATTTGCTTGGTTTTTAGCACGTATGTTCTGCAATTCCAGATATTTTTCATCTGATTGTGCAATCACAATGCCGTAATTCGGTTGGTATTCTTTATTAGGGAACTTGGTTGCATAAGCTTCGCGTTGACGGTTGTAGCGGTTAATTGCATACGCAACTTCAGGGATCTTGTTGTCTATACGTTTGACGGCGTTATTCAGTTCTTTTGCCAACTCTGCAGCTAAACGTTCAACACCTAAATATTGACGAGCATCATCCCAATCAGAAACAGATAATTTATTTTGGAAAACCGGGGGTAGGGTGATACGTGTATTTTCATGTTTGCTCACATCACCTAACACACCACTTAATGAAAAGTTGTGACAAGCTTCTTGTAAGCCAGGATTCAAACCAGACTCAAGCGTTTGGCCAGCATCGTTATCATAACCAACAAATATATTGGCTTCAGGATTGATACTGCGGATAAGCTCAGCAACACTTGAGATATTGGATTTACTGTATGACGCTAAAACTTGTGTGTTTTCTGCAGTAAAACCCTCACCCAATAAACCAAGCTCTAAACCAGCATCCAACGCCTTACGTGCGCTGATCGCTGTTGCCCAACCCTCCTTGATCAAATAGTTCTTTGCATTCGGGTTAAAGACTTCATAGCCAACATCAGGATTTTTGCTAACAGGCAAGAATGCATCTTTCGTTTTGGCTTTATCAAAAAAGTACTTACCCTTATGCAGTACTTCTTCAAGCTTGTTGGTTTCTTTGTTGCGCTTTTTTTGGCGATGGTGGGTGATACGCTGTAAATTGACGACTTTGTTATTGGTGTCAATTAACGGTGCAAGAATGACAGCTCTGCTTTTACGTAAATCAAAGCCTTTTTTCTTTTCGCCCTCAAGCTCAGGTTCAAAGTTGATGAAATGCTTTTGATACGCTAATACATTCTCTACTGTTTCAACGAGAAGCTGTTGATTGGTAGCTGATTCAGGAAGTTCACGCTTTACTGCTTCAATGGCTTCATCACGGGTAAAGTTATCTTTACGCATGATTTTAGCGCCGTATGGCTCTAGGTTCTTTTCAACCATATACGGCATTTGTCGAATGTCGCGTTTAAAGGTCTGAAGGCTTCCAGTTTTATTATTAAAAAATGAATCGTCAATAATTTTACCAGCACGTTGCCACTCAATACGGATAGCGATTTGTGCAGCTAAGAGCTCTTTTTCTTGTTGAAGTAGATGCTTCTTTTGAGCTTCTTCAAACTCACGTACACGGCGATCAACATCTTCTTTGCTTGGTGGTTTGTAGTTAGGGTTTGAATCTCGTTGAGGCTTGATTACGTTCTTATAGTGGTCAGCAAAAGCAATTGAGATTTCAATGTCAGTTACACCAAAGCGGTGTCCTTTGAGTACTGGCCAGTATTCACCAGTATCACGGTTCATGTTTGGATAGATCCAATACATCCCTCGTGGTTTGACATTGTTGCTACTTGATTTACTAGGGTTATCTGATTCGGTGAGGCAAGGCACTTTTTCATCAAATACGGTCACGAATTGATATTTACCAGATGACTTGAATACGAATCCGTAGTTTCGCTCCAGTTCTTCTTGGAAAAACTGAAACATCGTATTTAAATCACAATTATGTCGGGCGCTCGGTACTTTCTCAGCCATAACAATTCCAATTTCTAATATATATTTAGGTGCAATGTGCTACCCAGGTTGCATAGGACTATTAATCATATGCTTAAGAAAATTTATACTTTTAGTATATACCGATTCTAAAAACATTTCTGTTTAATCTTTAATATAAGCTATGTCTAATAAAGGTTTAAAGAAAAATTAAAAGCTTTAATTTATTATTTTAATAAAAAATGTTTAAGCCCTCAATGTTATAATTTACAGATATTAAATAGGTTATGAATGACCACTTATTTAGGGTTAAATTACTTTTAATAATTTGAGGCTTTATATGTCAAAACATATTTTTTCGGGTTCTGTTGTAATCAATGGCAACGGCAATGTATACAGTCCAGGTTCCAACTACCAAATCGTTGGAAGTGGCAAACCAGTGACTAAGCAAGTACCTGTAAACCCATTTAACGAAATCTGTATGAAAGGTCCAATGAGTCTGAAGTTTTTTGCTTCAAGTGTTTCTAAAATGGAAATTACTGCAGACGACAATATTGTAGATCTTATTAGTGCGACTTTTCAGGGTGGTGTATTGGTTTTAGCTATTCAGGACAATGTAAGTTTTAGTACTTGTTCACCGTTAGAAGTATCGATCAGTCACCCAAATTTAAAAGCTATTGATTTAAAAGGTTCAGGCAATATTCAGGTCTTAAATCTTAATGAAGATAAATTCACAGCAAGTATTAGTGGATCTGGAAATATGGATTTAGACGGTACCGTTGAACACTGTGTCTTATCTTTGAGAGGTTCAGGCAATTTTGATGCATTACCATTGAAAAGCAACAATTTAGAAGTGGCACTATCTGGTTCAGGCAATATCTTTTGTACAGCTATCAATTCTGCTCAAGTACAGCTTTCAGGCTCAGGCAACGTTAAAGTTTATGGCAAACCAATCCATAAGTCACAAAACCGAACTGGTTCAGGAAACATTAGTTTTAAATAGGTCGATAAACCTAGTGCAATGAAAGTTTAGAGAAAAACAAACCCCAAAAGTTTGCTACCTTTGGGGGTTTATGTTTGACATTCAAATTATCGAAATAAAAATATTATTAATGAAGTTTTCGGACCATTCAGGATCGTTCGATTTACTCACAATATCTTTGAGCCAAACTTTTAATGATTCAATTGGATAATCTGCATTTTTGTATAAATTAATCACGGCGATAATCTGTTGATTCAGTGCTGTTGTTGAATCATTACGTGCGATCATTTCTACAAGTTTTGTGTAGGCCTGAAGGAGTTCTGGTTCTTCAGCTCCAGTGACTTTACGGGGTTGTTTGCTGATCTGTCCAAGAATTTCAATAAATTGTTCTTTGACCAGCTCAATCGGGTGGATCTGACTAAATCCCTGTTGAGTCAGCAAAGCATATGCACGTAAAACCAAGCTAAACCAATTCTTTTTGGTCATGCTATCAGGATAGAGGCCTATATCATCCAACTGTTGTTTGATGCCAAAGAATAGGGCGCTGATAGAATAGTTCGGGTTAACCGTGCTTTGAACTGCAGTCGTCCACACGGCATTTTGCATTTTATGACGTATTACTTCACGCGTGTATTCAACGCCGTACAAACACTTAAAATCGTTCCAGTCACTTAGATCTAACTGTTCATCAGTAAATTCAGGTCCAATCATGGCTGCGTTTACAGCTCGGCATGCTTCTGTTGCGTAATAGATACCGGGATTGCGCTTTATTTTGCTTTCTAATGCTGTTTTATGGTCATTATCATTGAAGATATAGAAGCGTGAAAACGGGAATTCGGCACGGAAATCACGTACTACATTCATGATGTTGCCAGCCACGTACACGACAATGACTGGAATAGAGTATTGAATTGATTCTGCAATTGCTTCACCAGTGGCGTAGCCCTCACAAAAGATTATCCGATCTTGGTTCCATGCATCCAATGGATCTTTAAATAAGATTTTGAAAGCGCCGTTTGCAAGTACACCACGTAATGTAAACTTATCTTCACCACGCTTGTTTTTATGTTCAGCGATGGTCTGAAGGAAAATGATTTGATTTTTGAGGTTTTGCCCCTCAACTAAAAGCTTGTTCTGACGTAGCGACTGTTGATCTAGATCTGGTTGCAGATCAATAATACGGTTCAGAATAATGGTGCTGTTCTTGTGTTGAGGGTAGTACTGGCTGACATAATCAATCAGCTCATTTTTAGTGAAGTTGCTTGGATTGTACAATCTAGCATGACTGAAGCTAATCTGCTTTTTCACATTGTAGTTGTGTGGACGGTTTGGCAAGGGTAGGCTTCTGGCCCATTCAAAACCCATATAGATTTGAGCCAATATCTCTTGGTCTTTTTTGTTCTTCTCAGCACTTTTGCATGAGCTTAAGAAGCGTTTAAGATCTTCTTCTTGCTGTTCCTTGGTATATACGGTATCACCAGGTTGCAGATCCATTTCTTGAATGTATTCATACAAGCTGTAAGTGAAGTTTGCACCGCCAGCATGAAACCAACCATAAGACATACGTGCGTTATCTAGATCTACAAGATACCAGGCCGTTTTTTTCTTATTTTTTGTGGCGTCATTGTGGTGATTGGTTCTGAGGTAAATACGTTTAGAGCTTCGTTCAAGCTGAAAGTCACTCTCACGATCAAATACAATGCCCTCATTTTCAAGATGCGATCTAAATATTTTAGATAGCGTACCAATATCGATACCATACTTGATCATGAGGGGGTTCATAAATAAAGAAACTCACTTATAAATATTTTATAACCAGCGGTTGAGCGACTACATATTTTGATGGGTTGTTGGTTTGCAACGTGATTTCATGAGCGTAATGCCATGCCTTAGTGATACGGTTTAGGATGACACTTTCAAGGTCGTCTTCTAAGAATTCGTAAAGATTAAATCGCACGTTGTTTAAGATCAGTTTTTTATAACCTTTCACAAGGGTATTTAAAAAATTCTGAGATTGGTCCATAAAGGCGTTAACGTCAGCATCATAACTTATTGTGTTATTCACGACTGCATTATAAAAGTACTGCTCAGAATCAATTTTAATAATATGCATCTGCTCTAAGAATGACTCTAAATAAGCTGGATGCATATTTTTACTTAAAAACTTACAGATCCGCTTATTCTTGTTGTCGTTAAAATAGATGTATTTAGAGGTTAGCTCAGTATTAATCACTGTGACATATTCGCCGTCCACACGAAACTTCACGGTATTATTGTTGGTGAACTGCAGCATTAATTCTGTGAAGATATAGCTATCTAACGTTTTTTCATGCTTAAACGTCTGCTTGTCCAAGAAATTACTGTTGTACTGAAGATCTGCAACATTGGCATAGCTTTGAACGAATTGAGCGATGTCATTGTGCATGTTTTGGGTGTCGAGATCCGATACTTCAGTTGAAACCGATTGAAAGGCACTATTTTTATAAAGATGCCCTAATAATTCTGTTTGATTGTGGTTTTTAGGTTTAACTTTCAATCCAACTGTAAAATCGTCTTGCTCATAATTCCCTTTAATTAGATTGCTTAAATAACTTTCAGCTTCTTGAAAAGATACGTTTCCAAGGTTGTCTAAAAATGATTTTAAGGAAGTGCCATCTAATCGTACTGCAACATGAGATATAAATGATGGATCGAACTCGAAACGCATAATACTTCATTGATTGAAATGGGTATTAAAAGTATATAACAGGTTTAAGGAAAAAAGAATGAAAACCTTTAAGTATTATTACCATAAAAGTAATTTTGAATTGATTTAATAAGTTTAGTTTCGGTTTCTTGAGTATATAAACTACCTGAAATTAGTTTTAAGCCAGTATCAGTTTTAAGCCAATGTAGTGTATTAAAATGGTCATTAGCGATATGGCTACTCTTGTGCATGCGCGACACAAAACCAGTGTTCAGACCAGTATCAAACAGGCGTGGACAGCTTGGTGCGTGGACATGATAGAGGACTTCACGGCGTTGATTGCTAGAGGGTGATTTACCTACGCCACGGCGTACTGGCATACCTTTGTGCTTTCTATAACTACTGAGAAATGAATCAATCGTATCGTTATACGTGGGTTGCATCAGGTAGCCACGGTGATTGTAGATGTCAGTTTTAGGATGAATAGAGAAATTAAATAAGCTAAGCATTTTACCAAGTAAGATTAATAGCTCAGGACTACCTTTAAGGTTGGTACCAATCAAACTATCTTTAATAGTTTTAATAGTATCCGTGCGATACTCTAAAACCACATAGTCACCCCAATTAGAGGTTAAGCTTAAAGCATCTTCATCAGATATGTTGGCTTCAGTATCTTCATAGCAAAACACAATGATCAATACTTTAACGTTGTTGCCGTTAAACAAAACTTCGTTTTGATGCGCGAAAAAACCATATAAAGGTTTGTCGTTGTGTCCTAGACCTGGTGTATGAATAAAGTTGGTCCACTGAAAGTAGTAATTCAGCAAATGACCATCGACATAGCGACCGTTTTCATCATTCAATAGGGTGCGATATACATCATTTTCAAGCTTTAGCACGGGTTGGCTGTACCGCCAAGCGCTCAACGCTGCAGTCGTAAATGCAAAGTCATAAAAGTTAAACTCAGGGTTCATATTTTTATAGAACAATGCATAAGGCTGTAACACACTTTCCCATACCTGTAATGGGATAAAGATGTTGGAACCCCACTTAGGAATCTCCGCAAAATAACCAGTGCCATAGGTATGATTTACGTTATCCCAAAACAGGCGTTCTAGCTGTTTATAGTCTGGAATGTCTACGCTTTTAACCAATGATGCTGTACATAATGCTAACTTTTTCTCCAGTGCCAATAATTGACTGACAGGAGGGTATAAGCGACCAGCTTTTTGCGTAAAAACTTCCGCATTCAACTTTGATATAACATCAGCAAAGATTGAATCTTTCACTATACTGGTCATCCATAAAAGGTGTGTGAGGGTGGCTGATTTAGTATAAGGCATTCTAACAAGTTGTATGTATTCTATTAGGCGTAAAATTCTAAAAAGTTGATAATATATATCAGTTTTTAAAGCATTCACATTTCATACATAATTCTAACCTCGCTCAAATATAACATCTTATTGTTTGCAATTTCTAAACAGCAGTTTAACTAATCTGCAATATATCAGGGTAGAGTTGAGTATAGGGCTTAATCATTACTTTTGTTCAGCATGAGATAACAGTTTGTGGAATTTACGTGAATATAATTAAAAAAGCTTTAAAACTTATTAGAGATTGGTTATATTACGAATCAAGGGATATTACCCTATTTAATAAACTATTAGACTGAGATTGTTCTAATAGTTTTTTTTTGCCCTTTTTTTGACATTTCCTCTTTTTTCTTCTATAGCTTCTGCTATATTTCTCCATATTTTTCGTTATTTTGGTTAATATTTAATCAATGTTGAAAGCTTAAATAATCAGCAACTTAGCCATTTATACCCACTACTATCCACAAAAACCTGTGCATAATAAAACCAAATATTAAATCCCAAAATGGAATTTCTTCAATTTTAAGCTATAATTACGCACATATTTTTAATCATTGTAGTGGACTTAGTTATGAGCCATGTAGACCAAATAGAAACGATTAAAATTACTAACCGCGAAATCGGAATATTGCCTAACAATGTGCCAGTAGTAGATCAGTTTTTGAATAACTACCGCACACATAAAGCATCAACGACTCATTCAGTGGCTAGTAATTCACGGCGAATTCAATGCATGTGCATCGGTCAGTAGAAGATTCTCCCTATAGTCAACCTATTCGTAAAATTCATTAGAAATAAAAAAAGCAGCGATTTCGCTGCTTTTTTATTGCCTATTGGATTTGTTTAGTGCTGATCCATATAGCTTTGAGTGAGCTTCTTACGCTCGTAATTCTCTTTGAGCTGTATGCCAATACTAATAATTACCATAGGTAAAATGGCTAGGGCAAAAAGAATGCAGATCGAATCAAAAATATTGGCCTGGGCATATGAGCGCATTATTGCGGATTCGCATTGGTTAATTCCTCTAGTGTTGATGGTTTTGTGGCGACTGGTTCATTTGCTGGTGCTTCAGGTGATACTTCTGGTACTTCAGGTGATACTTCTGGTGTTGAACTTGGTTCTTGTTGTGGATCTAACTTGTCTTCATAAGACTCTTGTGGAAGTCTATTGCTTGCAACAAAGTTATCTAGAATATCCTGAGCCTTATATGCCTTATTGCATTCGTCATTTGAGGCGTACAATTCTTTTTGTACGCTATCGTCTAAATACTTTTCTCGGCCATCACTAACATCATCGCTGTAATAACCAGCTTTCTTAGCAGAATCTATATAAATGGAATAACAAATATTTAAAACATTACTACGCTCGTAATCATGTTTGTAATACCAGTCAATACTACGTTCCTTTGCATCGGTTTTCGTATCTTCAAGATATTGATCTAAGCGTTTTTCTTGTGGCGTAGACGAACACACGATGATTAACAATGAGGTGCTTAAAACTATAAGTTTTTTAATCATGGTTTTAGCTTAAAACAAACGATACCTTTATAGTACAACATTAATTCGTTAAATAATATTTTTGGAATTTTAATTTGTGATGGTTAAACATTGCATTTTCAAACAATTAAGCCGTTTTTTCCCATAATTTTAGATAAATATTGTTGTCTTTTTGCGCGTAAAATATTGAAAACAGGAAGTAATTTAACCACTTGAAATGTTCATCCAACTAAAGATTAAGAAATAAGCCCTTAAAAGTGTTTGTTTATCAACCCTTAAACCTATTTAAACATTTTAAAATTGTATATACTAAAACCATTACTAGATTAACTTCAGTAATTATTACTAAAGAAAGTTAAAAATTGGATGAATTTTAATGAGTAGTTTGTTCATAGTAGAGTCACCCGGAAAGGTCGAAAAAATTCAACATATCTTGGATGACCTGTATCCGCACGAATTCGTTGTACGCGCTTCAGTTGGCCATGTATGTGATTTACCTAATCATGAGATCGGTTTTTCATATCCAGCCTTTGTTCCTAAATACGAAATATCTCAAAATAAAACACGCGTTGTTCAAGAATTAAGACAGGTTGCTAAAAATGCAGATACGGTTTTCCTCGCAACTGACTTGGACCGTGAAGGTGAAGCCATTGCATATCACTTAAAACGTATCCTGAACTTATCTGACGATCAGTATATTCGCGTCAAATATAACGCTATTGATAAAAGTACGATCGCTAATGCACTTCAAAATGGTGAAGAGCTGGATCAAGGTATGGTGGCATCTCAAGAAACACGCCGTTTCCTTGACCGTATGATTGGTTTTTACTTGTATGAGCCAATTTCAAACATTTTAAAAGGCAAATTTCCTGTTGGCCGTGTTCAATCTGCCGTACTCGTTGTGCTTGGTGATTTAGAAGATCTACTGAAAAACTTCAAATCACATGAACATTACAATCTTGAAGTAACTCTAAAACAAGGTTGGGCTGCGAAATGGGATTTTTCTAAGTGGCTTAATCCTGAAATGAAGGATGTGCACAATAACCAGTGGTTAGATAAGGCTTCAATTACCCGTCTACAAAACGTAATTGATAAAAAAGACTTAACCATTACCAGTGTTGAAACTAAGCCATCTTTCCGCAGTGCTCCAGCGCCGTTTATTACTGTTGATCTGCAAGCTGCAGCTGCAGCGCGTCTTGGTTTGGATCTAAAACAAACTATGGAAGCAGCGCAAAAGTTATATGAAGGTGGTTATATCACTTACCATCGTACTGATGCTGCTGTAATTTCGCCTGAGGGGATGCAAGCTCTAGAAGCTTTTGGTGAGAGAGAGGGCATTGCGATTATCGGCAATAAAACCAAATCTCGCGATGGTGCTCAAGAAGCACATGAATGTATTCGTCCTAGTGACTTCTTTACCTTTGAAGCTGGTAAGGACCAAGTTCAAAAGGATCTATACCGTCTAATCTGGTTGCGTACTGTTGCATCGCAAATGGCTCCAGCTGAATACGAAGTTAAATCCGTTATAGGTGTCTATAAAGATGTCACTCTCAATGTAGATGGTGAAAGCATTACTAAAGATGCTGAATTCAAAGCTTCTAGCCGTATCTTAAAAGAAGATGGCTGGTTGGGCTTATTAAAGACCTACAGTATTGATGAAAATGCACTTGAATACGTGGACGGTGAAGAAGATTCAGAAAAAGAACCTGAACATACGCTACCTATAGATATTGAAGTCGGTCAAAACCACAATGTTATTGCTGGTAAAGTTATCGCGACCAAAACCAAACCACGTTCACGCTACACCGTACCATCATTGGTCAAATTACTTGAGAAAAAAGGAATTGGTCGTCCTAGTACTTACCAATCAATCTTTGAACGGTTAATCAAGCACGGCTATATCAAGCTTGTTAAAAAGAAAATTGAAGTTACACCGCATGGATTGAAGTTGATTCAAAACATTAGAGGTAAGTTTAGTTTTGCAGATCCGCTTTACACCAAAGAAATTGAAGAAACACTGGATCTAATCGCTACTGGTGATGCCGATTACAAACAAGAACTCCAAAAGTTCCATTTAGGGATTGAAAGTGAATTAGGACAGTTCTCAAAACATTGGCTTGATTCATTCCCTGTCTACAAATGTAAAAACTGTGATGACGGACGCATGTTGCCGAAAATCGGTACCAATCGCGACAAAACAACATCGGTCTACTGGTCATGTAATTCATGCAAAAGTTCAGCGCCAAACAGAAATGTTGATGGTAAAGATGAACCGGGTAAGCCAACTGTACGTGAGCCAACTGCTCATTTATGTTTATGTGGCAAATCACTGACTCAGGTTACAACTGATAAATCTGTATTTTTTTGAGTGCTCTCAACGTGCGTTCGTAGATGGCACCTGTAAAGAAACATACCGTTCTACAAATGACGAAAGCGGTAACTTGGTTCCTGATTTTGACGAATATCGCCGTAACCATACATACAAATGTCAGCTTGAAGGGTGTGGCGGTTGGTTGCGTGAGTTAAAAGGTATTTCAACTTCTTCAGGTAAGCCGTATCACTTCTTTTCTTGTGAAAAATCCAATCCAAACCTGAAAGGCAAAAAATGTAAGTCGGGTCCATTAGAGGTGTTCCCTGATGGTAGTCCTAACTACGAGCCAAGATTCCAAGTGACCAAAACAGAGTATCCATGTATCTGTAAAAAGCCTCTTGTACATACCAAGTACCGCAAAGAACCTGGTGTTTACGAAGAGCGATACAGTTGTGAAGCTGCATCATGTAAACGTTATTTCGACATATTGCCAGATGGATCACCAGATACCCAACTTACAAAATCTCGCACTGGCAACGAAGCCAAGTGTTTTGAGTGTGGCCAGACCATGATTCAGTCTGCATTTAATTTACGTGGTGAACGTAAGTATAAATGGGATTGCTTTAGCTGTGGTGCAAGTGGATACGACAACAACGGTGAGCCAGTTCAACGTGGCAAAAAGAAAGCCAAGTCTAAATCGACCTCTACAAAAGCTAAATCAAGTAAATAATTGAATAGGTGAATAAATGAGTAATCACGAACCAGATGATATGGACAACATCGGGAAGGAAGCTGAAGAAGCGATCAAAATCCAACCCGATGATGAACATGTAAGTGAGCCTGAACAGCCAGCCAAGACAGCAAAGAAGGGCAAAAAAGTAAACATTGATGAAAACTTTGTTGCTAAGCATAAAAAGCTAATCTTGATTGGCGGTGGTGTTCTTTTCTTTTTGTTATTTGCTGTGGTTATTTTTGGCAATCAAAACATCGAAGTTGAACGTCCACAACAAAGCGATGTTGAACTTGAAGCTCGACTGCAGAGTGAAGTTGCAAGACGAGTAAAAGAAGAAAGTATGAAATTGGCTGCTCAGCGCAATGAAATTATCGACCGTATTAGTCGTAAGTTTGACTGTAACGCACCACAAGTATTCTGTCATGCACAAGATACGTCAGAACCGTATTCAACTGTCGTTTCTAGTTTGCAGAACTTCCAATTTCAGCCAGATACGCCGTATGAAGTTTACATTGAAGTCTACCCCTTGAAAGTGGATGCCCAAAACCCACAATCAAGTCAGCGTAAAGGAAGTGTTTGTAGCCCGAACAACGTGCACCTTTTCTTATGCCAAAAAATCGTAATGAAAAATCCTGCGCTTATGGCCAATCAGATCCGCGAACTATATGCGCTACTAACGCCGTCTATGACTTATCGCTTGCAGATCAGCAGTCGTCCAATTACGCCAAGTGACATCGATCTGACATTGATTTCTACCGAACTGGACAAAATGAATGCCGATTCTGCAACTGCTAGTGAACCTGAATTGGAGTGTGTACCGCCAGATCCTAAAAAAGATCCTGTTGCGTACAACTTATACGAAACAGGGGGCATGTCTTGTCAAGACATCATGAAGGACTTAGCTGCACGTAAGACAACTGCTCCAGCTGGTCAACCTGGTCAACCTAGTCAAGCTCAACAAAGTGGTGGTGAACAACCACAACATCCTGATGCATTTGGTACGCCAGTAGCAACACATTAAACATACTAATAAGAAACGGATTGATTTTGGTTAATCCGCTATTAATTGGCTTTTGGTTGAGAATACTAATTTAAGCATCTGTTTATCAAATAGATCTTTAAAAAATGAAACAATAAAATGCAGATTTATTCTGCATTTTTTAATTTTCACATTACAATAGTTTAAATTCGCAACTTTTAAGCAACCGGGTACGCTATGAACAGCCCAATCAAAATTCAAGATCTGCAAGTGGCAGATTTGCCGTCCACGTTTAAGCTGAAGAAAAAACATAAAGAAGAAGTTTTTCTGAAGTACAAAGAGTTGAATGAGGCACTATTCAAAGTAGGGTACATTCCAGTGACGTTCTCAGACTTTGTGCATGCACTTATAGAAACTGGCGTAAAGGGATTTTCTGTCGAAGAATATGTCAATGCTCAATTAAACTCTTAATTTTAGAAGTCTAAATATTTTTTTGATGTCAAAAAAAAGTGGACCACATTCGTAATCCACTCCTTTATTTTTTTTAACGATTAACTTTCTTTTTTGGTACCACACTGAGGGCAAAACAGCATATTGTCCTGAAGTGGTTCACCACATTTCACACAAAACATATTCTTTTTCGGTTTGATGATCACGGGTACTTGATCTGATAGATCCTGACCGTGTGTTTCAGGGTTATTCATCAATCCAAGATGTGTACCATGTGTTCTTGGTGAGCTTTTATTGATTGCGCTATTCATCTGGTTCATAGATGACATGCGGTTAATATCTGCTTCAGACGTTGGGGCAACCACAATGCTTTGGCTTTTGGCAAAGTCGGCTAAATGCTCTTTCAGTACAACAGCATCATCAGTACAAGCAGTCATGCTCAAGATCGCACGGTTTTGATATTTACCGAAGGTCGTTGTGCTAATTTCAGCGTACCAGACACGTAACGTCATGGTTTCAACATTGATGACTTCTTTTTGTGATTTCACGCTGTCGTCAAGGTAACGGCCAAAGTTTATTTGAGACAATTGATAGCTACCTTTAGCCTCAACCTGAACCGTACCGGGTTTGTCGGAGAGTCAATATTCTGAGAGACTATCCCGATGACAAAATTAAAATATACCCCTGAAATCAGAGAAAGATCGGTTCAATTATTGATTGAATCTGAAAAAGATTATCCTTCTACTTGGGCTGCAATCACAGCAATTGCGCCTAAGATTGGTTGTACTCCTGAAACACTTCGTGCCTGGCATCAAAAGCATTTAGATCAGCAAAATCCTATTAAAGTACAACAGATATCTGATCAAGAAAAAATGAAGCAAATGGAACGTGAAATTAAAGAATTAAAACGTGCCAATGAAATTCTACGTAAAGCAGCCGCTTTTTTCGCCCAGGCGGAGCTCGACCGCCCACACAAATAATGGTGGATTTTATCCATAACAATAAAGATCGATATGGTGTTGAAGCGATTTGTAGAATTTTACCGATTGCAGCTTCAACCTATTACCGGACTTTAGATCTCGCTGACAATCCAGAACATCGAGCGAAACGAGATCTACATGATGAGCATCATGCTGAACAAATTAAACGAATTTGGAAGGAAAGTTCAGGTCGATATGGTGTACGTAAAGTCTGGCAAAAACTGAAACGTGAAGGCTATATTATTGCGCGCTGTACTGTTGCTCGATTAATGCAAAAGCTAGGTATACAAGGTGTTTGGCGTGGTAAGAACAAACAAACCACCCGTAGCCGAGATGACCAAAAACGGGCAGATGATTTAGTGAAACGTAATTTTAATGCTGATCATCCAAACCAACTATGGGTGGGTGACTTTACGTATATTCAAACTCATTCAGGCTGGGTATATACCGCATTTGTTATTGATGTGTTCTCACGAGCAATTGTTGGATGGAAAGTATCTACACGGATGAATACAGATATGGTGCTCGATGCATTAGAGCAAGCATTGCATGATCGAGGCATGCCAAAGAATGTGATTCATCATTCCGACAGAGGTGTTCAATATCTTTCTATTCGCTATACCAATCGTTTAGAAGCAGCAAATTTACGAGCATCAGTCGGTACGACTGGTGATTCATACGATAATGCTTTGGCTGAAACGGTGAATGGCTTATACAAAACAGAGGTGATTGAATATTTAAAAGCAGATTGGCAAGGTTTAGCAGATGTACAACTTGCGACACTAAACTGGGTGGATTGGTTCAATAAAGAACGTGTACATAGTGCGCTAGATTATGTATCACCTTTTGATTTTGAAGCAATGTACTATGATAAAATTAACCAGTTAGGTCAGGTGGCCTAACTTAAATAAAAAGTCTCCGACAAACCCGGTACGGTTCAACCCATATTAGTTTTGATACAAAGTCAAAACGGCTCCATAGGTAATTACCGTGCTCAAAACAAAACTTCCCTAAGATCCACATCGATACACCAAAGAAACCATAAGTGAAGTCGCTAAAATCCAGATAGCTTCCGTTATATAGACCTTTGGCAAAAATAGTCATTAAAACGACTGAAGCAATAAAACTTAACAATCCAAAACTATTGAGGATGGCTAACCAGCGATACTTTTCTTCTTTGAAGCATGAGCTCAATGTCATATCACGAAGGGTATTGATTGGCACTGGTTGAGTTTCTTCTAAGATCTCACCCTCAAAAGCACCGTTTTTACTGCTAGAGTTGATAACTGGCAACTGGCGTGAATAGATTCTGTTAGGAATAGCACTTTCCCAATTCTTTTGTAGATGGCGTTCAAGTTCATCAAACAATTGCATTGGTTGGCAATTCATACTCAAACTATCCTGAACGACTCCAGCACTGGCTTGTGGTGGCTGTTTTACCATTTGAGCAACCACGGCCAAGAAGAATATCGCAATCGCAATCAGCGCTGCAATTAACGTAAAAATGGCTTTATCCATGCTTGGCAACCAAATAGGCGCAACTGCATGTTGGGTAAGGATAGGTACCAATACAGGTCCAAGAATGGCAACTAAAACCAAACCAATGACCTTAGATAAACCAATTTCTTGTGCACCTGTGTTCGGATTAGCCATAGGACGCAATAAAACAATCAAAATAATGGCGTTGTAAACAATCCCAAGCCAAGCACCTGTATTGGGTGATGCGCCCACATACGCGATTAGAGCACTCACTAAGGTAATCAGAAAAACAATCGCATTTTGAAATTGAGCTTCTGCAGCGTTACGGATGAATAATGGCGAAAAAATAAGATTAGGGAACAGTGAATATAGAATCCCGTTCACTGAGCCTTTTGGTTCTTCATAAATCAAAGCGCTTTGGCGTAGGATCTCTTTAATATCGGTTGCACCAGGATAAGCACCAGTTTCTTGAATGGATAACTCCTGTGCAAGTCCGGCTGGTTGATCACGACCAAAGTAGAACTTTAGGTTTGATAAGCCTGTGGTCAGCAGTAGAGCGCCATAACTGAACATTGCTAGACCAACTATAAGCGGTGGTAGTGCAACAAATACACCGTTACTGAATAGACCTTTTGCACTGAAAATTAAGCTTAGGCCAGCCAGCATAAAAACGATGGCACCGATCACTTTAAAAATGTTTTCTATTCGGTAGGGATTAGGGAATTCAAACCGCTTATCTTGCGAGTTATATTCATATGCCATTTTTAATACTCCTTAACGCATTTATCTAATTACGTTTTAATTGGTTAATTATAACTAAGTCGTGGGGTATAAAGTTTTTTTAGTTAAAATGAATCACTGTTTTAGTTAAGTTTTAATAAGGGAATTTAAAAAGTATTTTAAAGGCGCATTAAAAAAGGGGATAACGAATCCCCTTTAAAGATGTACCAAGCTTATGTGCTGTTATTTGTTTTGATCTGCTTGTTTTTGAGCATCTGCAGCTGCAGCGTTCAGCATAGAAGACATATCATTTTGCTCGTCCTCTTTTGGTGGATTTTGTTCTGCAGTTTTTTGATGTGCATCAAAATCGTGGCCCTCAACTTTTGAAGGTTTTTCATTATCGACATAAGTTTCACGCGCTGCTTGTAAGTCTGCAGATGGATCTACTTTGTCAATTTGTTCATCTGGTTGAATAGGTTTTGATTGAGATGTTGATTCTTCTTTTTTACTACAACCAACTAAAACCAAACCTACAGATAATAAGCCAGTTAATAATAGAGTTTTGAATGACATTTAATCGCCTCCAGCGAAACATAAGCAAAGGTATAGTCACATATACTTATAATGTATATACCAAAATTTAACTAAAACTAGTCCGTTGTATAACGTGACCTTTATAAAAACGGTTTAAGTATATACCAATTGCAAATTTTCTTGTTATGGGCTGAAAGCTAATAGACTAGGGTATCGCTTAAGGACACTATATAGTGGCAAAAAAAAACCACCTTTTACGGTGGTTTCACTAGTTTTAAAGATTAAATCTCTTTAAGGTCTAGATTTTGTTCGCAATAACTACGTACTGCTTCTTTATCTGTAGGATCAAAACCCTTTTCAGTCATTTCTTCACGTAACCATTTGATTACTTGACCGCGACCAGCCCAACGTAAGCTGTTGTTCTCACGGTGAACCCATTCATGCGTAAGCTTACGTTTTTGACGTCTTACAGGCTCAACTTTTGTGGTTTCAATGTGGTTGTTTTTTAGATATTCGCTAAGTGTATGGATGTCCACAACACCATCGGCAGTAATTTTTTCTGAAATGATTGCATTAATGGCACTAACAGCATCGTGAAAAGCTTGGTTTTCTTTAACGACTAGTTGTTGTTGAAGTTCTTCAATATAAGTCTGAAGTTCAACAGGTGACATTTGAGCAACATTTTCTGGTTTTGATACATTTAACATGTCATTAGTTCCAGTATTGCGAGTTAAGTTGTTCATGATTAAACCTTTAGAAATATATTTGAAAATTAATTCAAAATATCTCTTACGACAAAACCATTTTTACACAATTACATTATTAAAATCAATTAGAGTTAATCGTATTTATACCTAAATATACCTTGAAATGGTTTTTCTTATAACTTTTATGTCGGGAATTTCCTTAAACCTAATGACAGGAATGCCAGCACTCTTCAAAAGCTCGTCACGCCTTTTATCTTTATCCTGGGTATATTTATGATAATGCCCATCAAGCTCAATAGATAATATAGGATTGTAGTCTTCATCAACGATCAAATAATCCACGTAAAGCCTAGAAAACTGATTTCGGATACTTATGTTTTGCGTGGTCATAAAAGCACTCATGCTTACTTGCACCAAAATGTTGCGTGATGGAATGACCTGTTCTAGTGCATCAAGCATTATAATCTCGTCTTTTGTAAGGACTTTTTTAGATACAAGCTCCTGATTCTTTTGAGGCTTACGATAGCCTTTTGGTGAATTCTTTTTGGCTTTAGTTTTAGGTTTGCGAAATACGCCACATAAAGCAAAAATGAACTTAAACACTATATAAAACAATAATGAATAAATTAAGAATTTTGGTGGTGTATCAAAAAGTATGCTAAAAAAAAGCAGGTTGAATTTTGATAAAATAGAGAAATGCAAATAACTCTAGAAATCAAATGTCCAACCTGCCTCAGTGACAATATAAAGAAAAATGGCATCAAAGTAGATGGGAAACAGAACTACCAATGCAAAGACTGCAAACATCAGTTTATTGGTGACCATGCTCTGAGCTATCTAGGATGTAATTCTGGCATTACTCGTAAAATATTACAGTTAATGGTCAGAGGCAGCGGTATACGAGATATCGCTGAAGTTGAGCGCATTAGTATCGGTAAAGTCTTACGGACTTTAACTGAATCGGCCTATCAAATTCAGCCTAAACAAAGTCATTATGAATCTCTCGAAGTAGATGAATTCTGGACTTTTGTTGGAAATAAAAATAATAAACAATGGCTTATTTACGCTTACCATCGAGAAACAGGTGAGATTGTTGCTTATGTTTGGGGTAAGAGAGATTTAGCTACAGTCCAAAGGTTGAAGACAAAGCTTAAACAATTAGGTATTCACTACACCCGAATTGCAAGTGATCATTGGGACAGTTTCATCACTGCTTTTAAAAACTGCAAGCAAAGTATTGGTAAGTTTTTTACTGTAGGAATTGAAGGTAATAATTGCAAAATAAGGCATCGAATAAGGCGTGGTTTTAGAAGAAGTTGCAATTTCTCCAAAAAGCTTGAAAACCATTTTAAAGCCTTCGACTTAACCTTCTTTTACATCAATAATGGCTTCATTTAATGTCAGCATACTTTTTAAAACACCACCTGCTGTTCAATAATGTCTCTGCGCCAATTCGTTCATTACACCGCATTTATGATGAAGTGAATGATGCAATGATTTACGCAGAAAGCTTTTTTAAAATTTTAGAAGCCGATGACGAAATCGAGCAAAGTGGTGCGCTCAAACCCACAATTCAGGGAAAATTCAGCCTAAAGAATGTCGATTTTTTCTACCCCAATGGTCATCACGCATTAAAACAAATCAACATGGAAATTCGACCCAACAAAATTACAGCGTTGGTGGGTTTATCCGGTGCAGGCAAATCCACTTTAATTAGCCTATTAGATAAATTTTATCAGCCTGATGCAGGAAAAATTGAGCTCGATGGAATTGATTTACAAGACATCGACACCGCCTATTTACGCGATCACATTGGTCTCGTCTTACAGAAAAATCACATTTTCCAAGGCAGTATTTTAGACAATATTCGCTATGGAAAAATCAATGCCAGTGATGAAGAGGTCTATGCTGCCGCAGAAAAAGCCTCTATTCATGAACAAATTTTGCAGCTACCCGCAGCTTATCAATCCGATGCACTGATGCTCTCAGGCGGGCAACAACAGCGTATTGCACTGGCACGTATGTTCCTCAAAAACCCACCGATTATTTTTCTCGATGAACCAACCGCCAGCCTCGATGCCATTGCTAGCGAGCAAATTAAACAGAGCCTCGATGAGATCAAACAAGGGCGAACGGTGATTATTATTTCGCATAGTTTGTCACAAATTATCGATGCCGATTATACCTATGTCATGAAGGAAGGCTGTATTGCAGAACATGGGGAACATGAAGCGCTGTACCGTCAGGATGGGGTCTATAAGGAAATTTTCGATGCGATGGCCAAGAGCCTCAATATTGAAAAAATTGCAAAGACTTTTGAAGATGATACTGAGGAAGAAACGCATAGCTAATGAATCTTAGGTACATAAAAAGCTCCCTCAGGAGCTTCTCGACCTCTAAACTAAGGCTGTTTTAAGTAAGGCCAAGCCGCTTTGAGGTAAATAAACATCGACCACAAAGTCAAAATTACCGCGGTATACAACAATGCATAAGCCAACATTTCAAGCGGCTGCCAATTCAGTAAGAACACGGTAATCGCAATCATTTGAAAAGCGGTTTTATATTTCCCGACCGTAGACACGGCTACATTAGTACGTGCACCTAATTCCGCCATCCATTCACGCAGTGCTGACACCGTAATTTCACGGGAAATAATCACAATCGCCGCAAATGCCATCGAAATTTCAGGTTTCCACTGCACCAACACAATCAGTGCGGCTGCCACCATCAATTTATCCGCCACAGGGTCTAAGAAACGCCCAAATGCAGAGGTCTGATTTAAAGTCCGCGCCAAATAACCATCGAACCAATCTGTCACCGCTGCAACGACAAAAATAGACGTCAACAAAATATGACGAGACATACTTACCGCTTGTTCAGCGATACCCATTACAGGAGGCCAATAGGCCACCAACAAAAAGACCGGAATTAAGGCAATACGCGCCAAGGTCAAGATATTAGGAATATTCAGGATGCGACCTGTAGTCATAAACACCGCCAATTGTTTCCCTCATGTACGATGAAAATGCACACTTTTTTGAGGTTTAATCCATCGTTAATAGCGCCCACTTTATACGAATTGACCTAAGGTGTCACTAGGCAAACACGGTAACTGTTTGGCGCGAAATTGCAATTAAACGATTCTGATCATCCCACAAATAGGCGGCTTCTGTGGAATATCCATCCGCAGCATATTGCGTTTCAACGTGGTATTTCATCCAATCGTGTAACTGATTTTTCAGCGGATGCACATAGGTCAAATGCCATGTTAGCGAACTGGCAGGTGCCATACTTTTAAACATCGGTAGCACCCCTGGTGGCCAAATATCCATCGACACCATGAGATCGGCTACGGTCATGTCTCGATTTTCATGTAAGTCTGGATTAAAGCGATACCAGCCAGAAAAGTCAGGCTTTGGGCTGGCTGTACATGGATACTGCCCTGTCACCCAAACCATATCCAGCTGCTTAAAACACTCAGGTGCAAGCGGATGATGCGGCGCTGTTGTAAGACCATCAACCGATGGAAACGCTGGTGCTACAGGTTCTTGATGAACATGGATACTCGATTCACGCTGTGTCCCGAAGCTTGCCACCAAAATACTTTGAACTGCATCATCCTGCCATAAACGTACTTCCAAGGTCGTAACCGACTTACCTTGACGTAGAATCTCGCTGGTTAAACGAACTTTGGCCTGTTGTACTGGGCCAACAAAAGTCACGCTACAACTGAGTAAATGCTTCGTGTCATCGGCAAGAGTCAACAATGCTTTTTGCATCATTAACCCTGCGACCAGTCCCCCATAAATCGTGCGTCCCTGTAACCAACCTGTAGGAACATCAAGCGATTCTTGTTTTGCTAAAGCTTGATAACTGTGTTGAAGTGACATGTGGCATCCTTGTTTTAAATTCCGTCCATATCTTTACAACACAATTCAACCAATGTGAATGATCAATGACCCATGCGTCAATGAGCACTTTTGCCAACGCAGTGGATGCGGTTCTATTCATGCAAGACTTTATAAATGGTTCGGGCCATCACTTCGCCCAAACCGGGGACTCCGGTTAAGTCTTTCTCGGAAGCCTTTAACACCCCTTGAATCCCGCCAAAGTGCGTCAACAAATCGCGGCGGCGTTTCGGACCCAAACCTGGAATCACTTCCAAAATCGATGAACCACGTTTTTTATCACGTTTAGCTCGGTGTTTAGTAATCGCAAACCGATGTGCCTCATCACGTACCTGTTGAATCAAATGCAATGCTTTATGATCTTCAGGCAACTGAATTTTAGTTCCATCGGTAAAGTGTAGGGTTTCAAGGCCCGGTTTACGCCCCTCGCCTTTTGACACCCCAACCATAAAGGCCTCTAAACCTAGCTCTTGCATGACTTCCATCGCCATATGCAATTGCCCTTTACCACCATCAATCAGCAGTAAATCAGGCAGCATGGCTTTTTTATAACGACGGGTCAGCGCTTGACGCATTGCGGCATAGTCATCACCCGCGGTAATGTCTTGAATTGAAAACTGACGATAATCACGCTTACGAATGCCGCCACTGTCGAATACCACACAGGAAGCCACGGTTTCTTCACCCATGGTATGTGAGATGTCAAAACATTCGATCCGATCAATCGGACGCCCCACCACTTGTTCAAGTTGATGGAAACGCTCATTCAGCTCAAAGTGATTGGCCAATTGCCCTTTGATCGCATGCTGCACATTCATCTGTGCCAGCTCTAACCATTCTGCACGTGTCTCACGCACGCTATGTTTAATCTGTACTTGCTTATCAGGCGGGGGTAACCTGTGTGCAGATCATGCATGTGCGTAACGGGAAA
>Ga0115845_100001_pt1:50000-52066 | contig 52066 bp, 36 predicted proteins | sample InSIn1SAF170_2_FD_83859 | JGI IMG/M metagenome (GOLD analysis project Ga0115845, IMG submission 83859) | reverse complement strand
AGTCACAGAGCGGTCATCTCTAGCCATAGTCACAGAGCGGTCATCTCTAGCCATAGTCACAGAGCGGACATTGTTGTCTTCATAATTTTTACCTTTAATAAAAGGTAATGGGGCTCTACCCAAATAGAACGAACAATAACAAAGAATAAGTAAACAAAAGGTTTGATTGATATAACGTCTTAATAAAGTATTATCAATAAGTGAATTACGATCTATACGGAAAGATACCCATTTTATAAAAATTGTTAATAGAATATGACCGCCCAACCAACCGCAAAGACCACTTATCATAAAGGATATATTAGGGCTGTAACGAAAAAGAAAGAGGTTCACCAGTCTTGTTAATACGGGATTTGCTAAAAGAATGGGATTCAACAATTGAAGAATTAGACCATCCATAAATAGACTTAGAGCTTTTGGATTGTTGATCGAATTCATGAGGTGCGGAGATTCAGAACTTGAAGGTTTGTCCATAATTTGGAAAAAACGAAAGAACATATATGGTACGACTAATAAAGTTATTGCATAAGGTTTCCACAGCGCTGCATAGATGGGCGAATAATACATGGACAAAAATCCTATTAATTGTCCCGTAATAGAACCACTTATGGCTATTATACCATAGCCAGGTTTTCCCAAAAGGAAGGATCTCGTGGAATAGATTTTAGAGGGACCAAAAGGCAATGTAGCAAGAAATCCATAATATAGCCCAAATATGATGATCGGACCTGAAACTTCTACCCATGAGGATAATGGACCCAATAGTAGACCAAGTACTTTTATCATATTAAAACTCCCTTTGATCTTGATCAAAGAATTATTTTGATAAATTTATGATTTTATCATATATATTATTTCTAAGTATAGAAATAGTTTTTATATTATATAAAGAAATATTCGATTTAACATAATTGATTTATAAGAAATATTCTAATATCTGGATATTGCATATGCTATTAATATATATTATATGTTATCTTATTTAACAGGAGTACTGGTATATAACTCGTTGTTCTTTCGAACCAGGGTGGTCCGATCCAAGTTATCTAAATTTTCGTTACGTCGTAGAGGTCGGGTAACCAATTCGAGTACATCTCTCGCATTGGCAAATCCATGAATCTGGGCAAAAGTAAATTCAACTGACCATTTAGTACCAATTCCTCTCGCCCCTAACGGGTTAGCATGAGCCATTCCGGTGATGGCTAAGTCGGGTTGTAGCTCGCGCATACGTCGTATCTGATTCGAATTGTCTGGTTTCTCTACAATTCGTGGTATAGGCATACACATTCTTATACATGTATTTTGTAAAAGCGCTAATTCAGCAGCTTGATACCGTTTATCCATATATGGAATACCAATTTCATAAACGATCATACCACATCTGATTAAGAATCTGGCTATAGATATTTCTATTAGATTATCTCCCATGAAAAAGACAGATTTTCCGCGTACCAAATCAAGATAATCTTTTAAACTCTCCCATATCCGTTCCTCTCTTTCCTCCAAACTCTGGGCCTCAATACCAAATACAGGACAAATCCTTTCGATCCAAGCACGCGTTCCGTCCGGACCAATAGGAAAAGGAGCTACGATTAATTCGCATTTTTTTCGTCTTATCAAAGTTGTTGCTGTACGACTAAGAAAAGGGTTAACCCCACAAACATAAACTCCATCACCCAGTGATGGAAGATCGGCATATCTCTGAGCGGGCAACCAACCTGATACCTTGATGAATTGGCGTCTTAATTCTGTATCAAGTTGAGAAACCAAATTCGAGGGTAAAGACCCAAAAATAACTAAGGGAGGATGATTTGCATATTCCACCAAATTCTTTTCCTTCAGAAGAGGATTTGGGAATAATTTGGTTTTAGTTTCTTTTGATTCACTAATGGGGAATTCTTGGTCTGGACAACGATGTGCCATTACAGCTAAGACAGTATCTTCCCCCTGAGTAAAAGCATAATCCAGTCCATTTGCTCTTGCCACTAGAATTGGTACTCCAATTTCATATTCCAATTTGGGTGCCATACCTTCCAAATCCATTTTTATTATTTCTGTAGTACAGG
>Ga0115845_100001_pt1:0-37500 | contig 52066 bp, 36 predicted proteins | sample InSIn1SAF170_2_FD_83859 | JGI IMG/M metagenome (GOLD analysis project Ga0115845, IMG submission 83859) | reverse complement strand
TTTCTTCATGTTATTTGTGCCAGTTACCGGTTTATGGATGAGTGCCATTGGAGTAGTTGGTCTAGCTCTAAACTTACGTGCCTATGATTTTGTTTCCCAGGAGATCCGTGCAGCAGAAGATCCTGAATTTGAGACTTTCTACACAAAAAATATTCTCCTGAACGAAGGTATTCGTGCTTGGATGGCGGCTCAAGATCAGCCTCATGAAAACCTTATATTCCCTGAGGAGGTCCTACCCCGTGGAAACGCTCTTTAATGGAACTATAGCTTTAGCTGGTCGTGATCAAGAAACCACTGGTTTCGCTTGGTGGGCCGGTAATGCCCGACTTATCAATTTGTCGGGTAAATTGCTTGGGGCTCACGTGGCTCATGCCGGATTAATTGTATTCTGGGCCGGAGCAATGAACCTATTCGAAGTGGCTCATTTCGTACCGGAAAAACCTATGTATGAACAAGGATTGATTCTGCTTCCCCATCTAGCTACTCTAGGATGGGGAGTCGGTCCTGGTGGGGAAATCGTGGACACTTTTCCATATTTTGTATCTGGGGTACTTCACTTAATTTCTTCTGCGGTTTTAGGTTTTGGTGGTATTTATCATGCACTCATAGGACCCGAAACTTTAGAAGAATCTTTTCCATTCTTTGGCTATGTATGGAAAGATAGAAACAAAATGACCACAATTTTGGGTATTCACCTAATCTTGCTAGGTGTTGGTGCTTTTCTTCCAGTGCTAAAAGCTTTGTATTTTGGAGGTGTATATGATACTTGGGCTCCCGGCGGTGGAGATGTAAGAAAAATTACGAACCCGACACTTAACCCAAGTGCTATATTTGGTTATTTACTGAAATCTCCTTTCGGAGGAGAAGGATGGATCGTTAGCGTGGACAATCTAGAAGATGTAATTGGAGGACATGTATGGTTAGGTTCCATTTGTATCTTCGGTGGTATCTGGCATATCTTAACCAAACCTTTTGCATGGGTTCGCCGTGCATTCGTATGGTCCGGAGAAGCTTATTTGTCCTATAGTTTAGCGGCTCTATCCCTCTTTGGTTTTATTGCTTGTTGTTTTGTTTGGTTCAACAATACCGTTTATCCCAGTGAATTTTATGGGCCCACCGGCCCAGAAGCCTCTCAAGCTCAAGCGTTTACTTTTTTAGTTAGAGACCAACGTCTTGGAGCTAGTGTGGGGTCTGCCCAAGGACCTACTGGTTTAGGTAAATACCTTATGCGTTCTCCGACTGGAGAAATTATCTTTGGAGGGGAAACGATGCGTTTTTGGGATCTCCGTGCTCCTTGGTTGGAACCCCTAAGGGGCCCTAATGGTTTGGATCTGAGCAAGTTGAGAAAAGACATACAGCCTTGGCAGGAACGACGTTCAGCAGAATATATGACTCATGCTCCTTTAGGTTCTTTAAATTCTGTGGGTGGTGTAGCTACCGAAATCAATGCGGTGAATTATGTCTCTCCCCGAAGTTGGTTATCCACCTCCCATTTCGTTCTAGGATTTTTCTTCTTCGTAGGTCATTTGTGGCATGCGGGAAGGGCTCGTGCAGCTGCAGCAGGATTTGAGAAAGGGATTGATCGTGATTTCGAACCTGTCCTTTCCATGACTCCTCTTAACTGAAACAATAGATCAAACCAGATGGAAGAAAAATCGATTCAATTTCATTACATCTATCTCCCAATACTCTTTTTCCAACTGGATCCTTGTAGCTCGGCTATGCCGAGCTATTCTCTTTTTTTTTTATTGGACCGGTAAATGCAATTGTTGAAAAACAAAAGGAGAGAGAGGGATTCGAACCCTCGATAGTTTTTTTATCTATACCGGTTTTCAAGACCGGAGCCATTAACCACTCGGCCATCTCTCCGGGGACAACTTCTATTCTACCCCTTCGTATAATCCCTAACTATAAGCATAAAGTCGGATCGATACCAACTATACCTGTGACATATGATGATTTTTCATCATCTGGAATGGAAAAAAAAAAAAGAAACGAATTTCCCTCTCCTCTCACACTCAAATATCAAATTTAAAAAGTTTGAAAGCTCGATCAATTTATGGTCAAATCCTTTCCATAGTGCATTTGATCAGAATTGAAAATTGGGGATCGGATGGTATAGTCTATTCAATCTGTTGGGAGCTTGTAAGATCACAACCATGACTATTGCTTTCCAATCGGCTGTGTTTGCATTAATTGCTATTTCATTTTTACTAGTGATTGGTGTACCTGTTGCACTTGCCTCTCCTGATGGTTGGTCAAGTAGCAAAAATGTTGTATTTTCGGGTGTATCATTATGGATCGGATCAGTCCTTTTTGTAGGTATCCTTAATTCTTTCATATCTTAGATATGTTCTAGATTTTTTAGGTTCACACTCCCTCCCCCTCCTCCCGGAGGGCTTTATAGCTTTTCTGAAGGGCCTTTTACTTCAGGCCCAAGGAGGAGGGGTTTTCCATATCCGTAATTGAATTAATAATTGGACCATTCAAAAATGGTATCTACTTACGAATGGGATTGAACATATATGTATTTTCCATTTCAATTATATGAATATCTATATATTCCTATAATTGAAATGCGGGTATGGTTGAATGGTAAAATTTCTCTTTGCCAAGGAGAAGATGCGGGTTCGATCCCCGCTACCCGCCCTTCACATGGAATATGAAAAAGAATAGTTCATGTATTGATCGTTTCTTTTCCTCACTTATAATTCAATTATAAATTGATAAGTGAGAGAGCAATCCTTTCCGGACCAAAATACTTCGTATGTTCTGGTCTGGCGGAGACAGGATTTGAACCCGTGACCTCAAGGTTATGAGCCTTGCGAGCTACCAGACTACTCTACTCCGCACCATTGATTTATATCATAATCAGAATGGGTACACAAAACAATAATGGGATATAGTACCCCTATCCCTATATAGGGATAGGGGTACTATATCCCATTATCACAAGAAACTTCAATTACTTTTTTATTTTCCTACCAACTCGATTTTGTTATCCCGGGCAATAAACATGCGTGGGCCATCTCACGGAGTATGTGTCCGGACAATCCAAAGTCTCGATAGTTGGCTCTAGGTCTTCCAGTCGAAGAACAACGTCGATGGAGACGTGTAGGTGCACTATTACGTGGTGAAGATTGCAATTTTCTATGAATTTCCCATTTGTCATCCAATGATGACACTTTGCTTTTTTCCTCCAAAGATTGACGAATTAAATGATATTTCCGTTCCAGTGCTTGTCTCTTCTTCTCTCTCTGAATGAGACTCTTTCTCGCCATAATAGTTCAGTCGGTACTATTACCTACCAGGAATCAAAATATAGATCAGATTTTAGATGGAGTAATATTATGTTGATTACTTTTTCTCTGTGGGGTATTGTCATTGATACAATGACAATACCCCACAGAGAAATTGATGAAGAAGAATTAACCAAATTTACCTGATGTAGAGGCAATTAAAAAAGCTGCATAAGTGAATATATAACCTACGGAAAAGTGAGCTAATCCAACTAATCGTGCTTGAACAATGGAAAGGGTTACTGGCTTGTCTCTCCATCGAACTAAATTAGCTAAAGGCGTGCGTTCATGGGCCCATGCAAGAGTTTCGATCAGTTCCTGCCAATATCCACGCCAGGAAATAAGGAACATAAATCCAGTAGCCCAAACAAGATGCCCGAATAAGAACATCCACGCCCAAACAGATAAACTGTTCATACCAAAAGGATTGTATCCATTAATAAGTTGTGAAGAATTTAACCATAGATAATCTCTTGACCATCCCATTAAATAAGTGGAAGACTCATTAAATTGTGCTACATTACCCTGCCATAATGTTATATGCTTCCAATGCCAATAGAAAGTAACCCATCCAATAGTATTCAACATCCAGAAAACTGCTAAATAAAAAGCATCCCAGGCCGAGATATCGCAAGTACCACCCCGTCCCGGACCATCGCAAGGAAAACTATAACCAAAATCTTTTTTATCTGGCATTAACCTGGAACCACGCGCATCCAAAGCACCTTTAACTAGGATCAATGTAGTTGTATGCAAACCTAGAGCAATAGCATGATGAACCAAAAAGTCTCCAGGACCAATTGTTGAGAACAATGAATTATTATTATCATTAATAGCATTTAACCAACCGGGTAACCATATGCTCTTACCTGCATTGAATGCTGGACCACTTGTTGAAGATAGGAGTATATCGAAACCATATAACGTCTTACCATGAGCAGATTGTATCCACTGAGCAAATATGGGCTCGATCAAGATTTGTTTTTCTGGAGTACCGAAAGCAAGCATAACATCATTATGGACATAAAGTCCCAAGGTATGGAAACCTAGTAATAAACTAACCCAACTAAGATGAGATATTATAGCTTCTTTCTGCTCCAACATTCTCGCCAATACATTATCCTTATTCTGTTCCGGATTATAATCCCTAATGAGGAATATAGCTCCATGAGCAAAGGCTCCTGTCATAATGAACCCGGCAATGTATTGATGATGAGTATATAATGCAGCTTGGGTGGTGAAGTCTTGTGCTATGAATGCATAAGCGGGTAAAGAATACATGTGTTGAGCTACCAAGGAAGTTATAACCCCCAAAGAAGCTAAAGCAAGACCCAATTGAAAATGAAGAGAATTATTGATTGTGTTATAAAGACCCTTATGTCCGCGTCCTAATAGGCCTCCTGGAGGAACATGTGCCTCCAAAATATCTTCCATACTGTGACCAATCCCAAAGTTGGTCCTATACATATGACCAGCAATTGAAAAAACAAATGCAATAGCTAAATGATGATGAGCCATATCAGTCAGCCATAAACTTTGAGTTTGTGGATGGAATCCTCCGAGAAGAGTTAGAATAGCAGTTCCCGCCCCTTGGGAGGTACCGAATAAGTGACTACTAGAATCAGGATTTTGAGCATAGAGATTCCACTGACCTGTGAAAAGCGGTTCTAAACCTTCGGGATGCGGTAATACATCCAAAAAATTATCCCATCTGACGTGCACTCCCCTTGATTCAGGAATAGCGACATGAACTAAATGCCCTGTCCAAGCTAGAGAACTGACTCCGAAGAGTCCTGACAAATGATGATTGAGACGGGATTCGGCATTTTTGAACCATGAAACACTTGGTCTCCATTTAGGTTGTAGATGTAACCTACCCGCTATTAAAAAGATGACAGAAAGAAATAGCAAGAAAAGAGCTCCAGCATAAAGATCTTCGTTAGTGCGTAAGCCAATTGTATACCACCACTGATAAACACCGGAATAAGCAATATTGACCGGACCGGGAGCACCTCCTCGGGTAAAGGCTTCTATAGCTGGTTGACCAAAATGAGGATCCCAAATTGCATGAGCAATGGGTCTTACATGTAAGGGATCGCGTACCCATGCTTCAAAATTGCCTTGCCAAGCCACATGGAACAAATTACCAGAGGTCCACAGAAAGATTATTGCCAACTGACCAAAGTGGGAAGCAAAAATTTTATGATAAAGGCGTTCTTCGGTAATATCATCATGACTCTCAAAGTCATGTGCGGTCGCAATACCGAACCAAATACGACGAGTAGTTGGGTCCTGGGCCAAGCCTTGGCTGAACTTTGGAAATCTTGATGCCATATACTTTTCAAATCCTCCTAGCCTTTATCCTACTGCAATAATTCTTGCCAGGAAGAACGCCCATGTTGTGACGATTCCACCCAGAAGGTAATGAGCTACTCCTACAGCACGTCCCTGTACAATGCTCAAGGCTCTGGGCTGGATAGCAGGAGCAACCTTCAATTTGTTATGGGCCCAAACAATAGATTCAATGAGTTCTTGCCAATACCCACGGCCGCTGAATAAGAACATTAAACTGAAGGCCCAAACAAAATGAGCACCTAAAAATAAAAGACCATATGCAGATAATGAAGAACCATAAGATTGGATCACTTGAGAGGCTTGTGCCCATAGAAAGTCACGGAGCCACCCGTTAATCGTAATGGAACTTTGTGCAAAGTTTCCTCCCGTAATATGAGTTACCACTCCCTGATCACTTATATTACCCCAAACATCGGACTGCATTTTCCAGCTGAAATGGAATATTACTACCGAAATTGCATTGTACATCCAGAATAAACCAAGGAAGACATGATCCCAGGCAGATACTTGACATGTTCCTCCTCTACCAGGTCCATCACAAGGAAAGCGAAAACCCAGATTCGCTTTATCAGGTATTAAACGGGAGCTACGGGCAAATAGAACACCTTTAAGTAGGATTAAAACAGTCACATGGATAGTAAATGCATGAATGTGATGTACCAAAAAATCCGCGGTTCCTAATGGAATTGGTAACAAAGCCACTTTGGAACCTACTGTCACCAAATCACCACCTCCCCAGGTTAAGCTGGTACTCGCTGTTGCACCAGGAGCTGTTGAACCAGGTGCTGAAGCATGAGTGTTTTGTATCCATTGCGCAAAGATAGGTTGTAATTGTATAGCAGTATCTGAGAACATATCTTGAGGACGTCCTAGAGCGCTCATAGTATCATTATGAATATACAGACCAAAACTATGGAAACCTAAGAATATACATACCCAGTTGAGGTGTGATACAATTGCATCACGATGTCTAAGAACACGATCTAATAAATTGTTGTATTGAGTAGTTGGATCATAGTCTCTTACCATAAAAATCGCTGCATGTGCAGCAGCGCCAACTATGATAAACCCACCAATCCACATATGATGTGTGAACAGAGAGAGTTGGGTACCATAATCAATAGCTAGGTATGGATAGGGAGGCATCGAATACATGTGGTGAGCTACAACAATAGTTAAAGATCCTAACATAGCTAGGTTAATAGCTAGCTGAGCATGCCACGAGGTAGTTAAGATCTCGTAAAGACCTTTATGGCCCTCCCCCGTAAATGGACCTTTATGAGCTTCTAAAAGGTCCTTGAGGTTATGGCCAATGCGCCAATTGGTCTTATACATATGACCGGCTATCAGGAAAAGAACTGCAATAGCCAAATGATGATGCGCAGTATCGGTCAACCACAGACCCCCCGTTACTGGATTTAATCCTCCACGAAAAGTCAAAAAGTCTGAATATTCCGACCAATTCAGGGTTAAAAATGGGGTCAATCCCTCAGCAAAACTGGGATAAAGTTGAGCCAAAAGATCGCGATTTAAAATAAATTCATGAGGAAGTGGTATCTCTTTAGGATCCACTCCAGCGTCTAGAAGTTGGTTAATGGGTAGAGAGACGTGTATTTGGTGTCCTGCCCAAGATAGAGATCCAAGTCCTAGTAACCCTGCTAAATGATGGTTCAACATGGATTCTACTTCCTGGAACCAAACCAATTTTGGGGCAGCTTTGTGATAATGAAACCAACCAGCAAAAAGCATTAACGCTGCAAAGATCAATGCACCAATTGCAGTGCAGTAAAGTTGTAATTCACTGGTTATTCCAGATGCTCGCCAAATCTGGAAGAACCCAGAGGTTATTTGTATCCCTCGAAAACCTCCACCTACATCCCCATTCAATATCTCTTGGCCTACTATTGGCCAAACTACTTGGGCACTGGGTTTGATGTGAGTGGGATCAGCCAGCCATGCTTCATAATTGGAGAAACGAGCGCCGTGAAAGTACATCCCACTTAGCCAAATAAAGATGATGGCTAGTTGACCAAAATGAGCGCTAAAGACTTTGCGAGAAATCTCTTCCAAATTATTAGTATGGCTATCAAAATCGTGAGCATCAGCATGTAAGTTCCAGATCCAAGTGGTAGTATCAGGGCCTTTAGCTAGCGTCCTTGAGAAATGACCAGGTTTGGCCCATTTTTCAAAAGAGGTTTTTACAGTATCTCTATCCACTACGATCTTTACTTCCTTTACTTCCTTTACTTCTGGTTCCGGTGAACGAATGGTCATTGAATTCTCCCCTTTTCGGACGGGACTTAAATAATAAGAAACCTGCCAATAGCAATTAGTGAACTTACGAGAGATATATCTCAACTCGTTTCTCCCTTTATTTTCTAGTTTATGACTGGAGCGACTATGATACGGGAGTCAATCTGAGGCAGGTGTTCAATTTTATTATGACATATCTTTGAGGTGCTCAATGGACTGTGGGCTTTTATCATGCAAAAAAGCCTTTTTTTTGTAATTTTAAAAGCAACGGTGATTATTACACCGTTTCTAGAGGGATAAATAAATATATCTGTATATATGGATATATATATATTTATTTATCCCTCTATTGATACTCCTCCGTATGTCCCATATAAAAGGCCATCCATTATAAATCGTTATTCATGGATCATTAATAAAAAAATCTCCGGATGGATTTTACCCTTATTAAGAAGATCCATCAACAATCCAGAATCAGAAAAGGTATTCTTTTTATATTGTAAATATATTCCTATAAGATGTCGACGAAATAGAATCTAATTTTTGGGAATATTCTGGAAAAATCCCATTGATTTCGAGTCAGATATTCAATAATGAAAACGATTTCCCAATAATAGAAACTCTCATTCTCCAAAGCGTCCTGTAATCTTTAACCAATTTTGTGCTTCGATGTAATTGCCCGGAGCAAGTGCTATAGCTTGTTCCCAATACTCAGCAGCTTGATCGAACCAAGCCTCCGCAGTTTCAGGATCTCCCTGTCGAATGGCCTGTTCTCCTCGGTCGGGATAGGTAAACTTGGAAAAGTTTTCTTCCCTCAGAACCGTACTTGAGAGTTTCCTACCTCATACGGCTCAATCCACTATTCTTTAGTCCTCTACCAAAATTTCCAAAGAATTGGAGATGATTCATTGGGAGTTCATATTAACCAAAGGACCAAAAAAAGTCAATGACATGAGTTTCTGATTTAACTTCCAATCAATTCAATGATCAGGTTCTATCTTTTCTCCTACCCTCAAAAAGATGAAGTATATCTCTTTCTATACTTCAGATTGATTGTCCAAATCAAAGTCTTTTTGCAAGGTAACTATCTCAGTTCCGTATAGAATTTTTGGAGAGTACTCTCTGGCTGGAGTACTTCACATCTTTAGGATCTGATGCTACACCGCTGCTCAATAGCTTAGTAGATCAACTCTATTACATAAGTTGATTCCTGATTCTTGTCAATGAGCAGATTTGATCGTATCAGCCCGAACCTTCTTTCAATAATTGATCTTTATGGTGCTTCCATCATCAATTGAATTTATTATCCATGGAATATTTAGGCTCTATCTATTCATATTCGGGCTCCTATGAGAGTTTTTTTCGCTACAGCTGATAAAATACCGTTACTTGGGACGGTGCATATGTAGAAAGCCTTTTCTTTTGTCCTTACTCGTAGTAGTTATTAACTAAGTTATTCTATGGTACAGATAGTCGCACGTAATGACAGATCAAGGCCGTATTATTAAGAGCTTGTGGTAAGGATGGGTTCCGTTCTAATGCTTGGAAATAATATTCCAAAGCCTTCGTATGTTCACCATTACTTGTATGCACAAGACCTATATTATATAGTATATAACTTCGATCATAAGGATCAGTTTCCAGTCGCATAGCTTCATAATAATTTTGTAAAGCTTCCGCATATTCCCCTTCCGATTGAGCTGACATTCGTTACGGTCGTTCATTCCATTGAAATGATCTCCGCTTCAAAACCGTACATGAGATTCCCACCTCATACGGCTCCTCCTTTCTTTACAGTAGGTAATATGGGGAGTAATCCGTGGAATTGAAAAAAAAAAAAAAAAAAAGATTCTGACCCAATATTATGAATTAACAGGGGCTAGTGTATTTCCAATGAATCTCTAGCCATCCTTCTTGCAAAGATTCTTTTCCAAATACCAAGGATCTTACTACTAGGAATGGAACCTCTAACAATTTATTTGTTCTTAACGCCCTGTATTCTCCGGGGATTAATCACTTCAACAATCTCCGATGGTTCTATTATAAGGGTATCCGAAGTACAAACGAGATGGATGTTTGTTGTCCCAACCATTCTCACTACCCTTCAGAAAAGGGTAATGCATATGGGCTATAACGAAGCTTTTGTGTTGTCGATTTCCATACGTAGTGCTTTCTCCCCTCATGCGCGCCTATCAAATAGGTTCAACTATACAAGCAAGGCCTATTGCATAGGTGTAACCTTTCGCTCGGTACTAAAATCCTCAGGAGATGAAAGCATCTAAAGGTGCATTGACCGGGGATACACGACAGAAGGAATTGTTCTATCTCCAGAACTCACCTTCACTGAGCGTAAGTTTTATTTTACCCAATTTTTATTCCCGAATACCTTACCTTTTCTTTCCCCAAAAAAGAAGAACGGAAAAAATATCAAATCACACCATCTCTGTAATAGGTAAATGCTTCTTTCTCCCCCGGAGCCATCGGGATTATTCGCAATAAGATATCTGCTACAATTGTGAAGGTCTTATCAATAAAATTGTCATTTCTCTGAGATCTAGGCATAGTCAATTACAGATTTGATAATTTCCTTCATTCCCTTACGCAAATGATTCCATGAACGAAATTTTTTTCTGGTGCACAATACCATAAAATGGATTTCCTTACAATCGTAAATATGTTCTCATTCTATCTATTCCAATCTATTCCAATCTATTCTTTAAAATAAGAATAGATAGGGAATAAATTGAATAATTGTTCATTAGTAATATGAATAATAATGGAAAAAGGCTCGTATTGAAAGAATAATAGATTGGGTAAACTCGGGAAGTCCAGTTCGATTATGATCCGAACAAAGAAAGAGTTAAACGATCGAGCATTGCATAATGAGGATGAAATGCCTACCCAGCAATTGTGTGCTTTATCCATATAGATAAAAGAATATCGGGAAAATATAGTCATCATGACACAGGATCATTGCCAAAGAATTAGTTCTTATACAATTGATAAGATGATCACTACAGATCTATATATGATCATAATATGGAATGGATCAGTTAATCTGTCTTAAATTATTGATTAGGCGATCCGAATACGTCAGATTAACCGGGATTATTGAGGATTTCCTAAAATAAGAGGAAGTTGTAAAAAATGTCCTTTCGTCTTTCCGGGGGGGATTGAATCATTACCTTATTGATTATCTATTTATTTCCGAAAGATTGAACTGTTCGTACCCGAACAAAAAGAATTCGTTTCGTAAGGAAGTTGCTATTGACTCATTTTATTAATTAGAACCAAGACAAGAGATCTCATAGGAAAGATGGCCGAGCGGTTCAAGGCGTAGCATTGGAACTGCTATGTAGGCTTCTGCTTACCGAGGGTTCGAATCCCTCTCTTTCCGTATCTTCGCCCTACTATCTATTTTCTTCTCATCCATTGTTTTTCCAATCTATTGAATCCCAATAGGACTATTTCCTAATTCCAGGATCAATCTACCTCTATTTGTAATAGAGAAAATAGAACGAACATTGGTTCGTGGTATGGGAAAAGTAAAGACTATTTTAAGAAGCAATAAAAAAAAAGTATCGCAGATAACAAGTAACGTACGTAAGGATTATAAAATGTCTCCTTCGGGGAAGGGAAAAAGAAGGGAGAAGAACATAATTTCCAGATGCCCAGCAACCAACCCACCCCTCTCTTTCATTTCATTCTCGATTCAAGCTTGACGGGAATAATACTCTACGACCAGCAATTCATTAATCTTCAAATTGATCCATTTACTATCTATTATTTGATTGATGAATCCTTTATATTGTAAGGAATGAAAAGTCAAATGATTTGGCAATTTATCCCTCTGGAACAGATCTATATTCTTCTTAATGATAGCTCTCAATCTTTGTTGATCTCTTATAGTAATCACATCTTGAGGTTTGCAAGGGTAACTTGGTATATCTACCATATGGTCATTGATCCGGATATGTCCATGATTCACTAATTGTCTAGCTCCGGGAATGGTGGGAGCCATACCCAATCGAAAAAGAATATTATCCAAACGCATTTCAAGTAATTGCAATAGGACCTGACCCGTTGAGCCTTTGGCTCTTCTAGCAATACGAACATATTTCAGCAATTGTCGCTCCGTTAGTCCGTAATGAAAACGCAATTTCTGTTTTTCTTCTAGCCGGATACGATATTGAGATATTTTCCTGGAAGAAGACCGGTTCATAGAATCCTTTCTGTTTTTGGGTCTTTTACTAGTGAGACCTGGTAAAGTTTTCAGACGACGTATTATTTTTAAACGAGGTCCCCGATAACGGGACATAGAAACTCCTTATTCAATTAACAAATAGTGCTAGAAAGAAGAAAGAATAGTATAACCGTATGAGTACTACTGGAATTCTTTTATATGGAAAACGAAGATCTTTCTCCAATTTGTTATTGATCCTAATAGCTCCAATCATTTCATTCATCCCGTTCCTAGTTGGGAGTAAATGATCATGGCATGACGGACCCGACGAACGATCGTAAGAGTATTCTCCATCTTGATCCTAACAAAACTTTGTGGATTATGGAAATGAGAGGAACGGAAAAGAGCCAGCTATCGGGATCGAACCGATGACCATCGCATTACAAGTGCGATGCTCTAACCTCTGAGCTAAGCAGGCTCGATGGAATATCACTCCCCATTTCATTGGGGTGAGATCCATAGATTCCTTTGGAATTCTAACGATTATAGCGCGAATCAGATTCAATGACGCAATCCAGATTACGATTACAACGGAACATTGTTTGAATGTAGATTCATTCAAGGGAAAGAAAGGAGAAGTAAGGGTCAATTGATATCGATCGTTTTACTCACTCTTCCAAATCGACTAGGGGAGGATAATAACATTGCATTTCAAATGGATAAATAATATAATGATTCCCAGTCATATTCGATTGGGGTAGAGATAGAGATGGGGAGAGAAGGGGAGAGATGGGGAGAGAAGGGGAGAGAAGGGGAGAGAAGGGGAGTAGGGGAGGATATTTCTCCCACCCAATATTGAGCAAATATCCAATGAATAATGCTGATGGATATTACATAATAGGATTAGATCAAGGTATTATCTTGTTCTTCGAGAAGGGGATATGGCGGAATTGGTAGACGCTACGGACTTGATCGAATTGAGCCTTGGTATGGAAACCTACCAAGTGATAGCTTCCAAATCCAGGGAACCCTGGGATATTTTGAATGGGTAATCCTGAGCCAAATCCGGTTCATGAAGACAATGTTTCTTCTCCTAAGATAGGAAGGGGATAGGTGCAGAGACTCAATGGAAGCTATTCTAACGAATGAATCTCATTTGGTCCAATACTGTAGTTATAGAACGATCTATTTACACCTCAAAAATGGAGAGAGATGTTATATAACATCAGACAAAACTGGCGATCAGAACTTGAATCGTTCCAAGCATTTTATTCATAAGATAGATGCCAGATTCGAGTTGAAGTACTGATTTGACATTAAGTAATCCAATTATGAACTTATCTACTCTAGATGGAAAATTGAATTCTTTTTTGGAATAAATGGTTGGACGAGGATAAAGATAGAGTCCAATTCTACATGTCAATGTCAACAACAATGCAAATTGCAGTAGGAGGAAAATCCGTTGGCTTTATAGACCGTGAGGGTTCAAGTCCCTCTATCCCCACCCAGGTTCGTTCCCGAACGGACTGATCTATCTTCTCCAATTCCATTGGTTCGAATCCATTCTAATTTCTCGATTCTTTTACCTTGCTATTTTTTTTTTTTTTCATGAAGAGAAGAAATTAGAACATGAATCTTTTCATCCATCTTATGACCAGTTGAGTTGATCTGTTAATAAGCTGATCATATGATCAATTGATTTTGTGATATATGATCTACATAGATTAGATCATTTTGAAATTATTCGATTGCAATTTTAATCATATTAGTGACTTCCAGATCGAAAATAAAAAAGATCATTCTAAAAAAAAATCATTCTAAAAACTAGTAAAAATACCTTTTTACTTCTTTTTAGTTGACACAAGTTAAAACCCTGTACCAGGATGATCCACAGGGAAGAGCCGGGATAGCTCAGTTGGTAGAGCAGAGGACTGAAAATCCTCGTGCCACCAGTTCAAATCTGGTTCCTGGCAAGATGTCAATATCCATGTCTCCATATCCATCTATCTAAATCTATTCTATCTAGATGTATATCTACATACGGAGACACCCCGATCAAAATAGATGGATCAATCTGTTCTCTCCCTCTTCTTTGCTCATATTGTCCCTCTCTGTCCGTTCCAATTGAATCACGATACTCTGTACATATAAAAAAGTAGGATCGAGAACTCAGAAGTCAAGATTTGACGGTGGGACTGATAATTTGGCACTAGTCGGAATCTATTCATCCTATTCCATCCGAATCGAAATGGGATAGATTATCCCAATGATAGATCTATAATTGCAGAGTTGAAGTAGATCCAAACGTTGCAGAGGGTATCTCGAAAGTAGATTCGAATTGAGGTTCATAAGATTGATGTAATAACTTTTGACCATAGTTTCTAGTATGAATACTGGATCCAATATGATGATCCCTATGATTTATAGTGAAATATTTTATTCTTTCCTTGTTGGAGTTCGGGCCTCATATATCCATCGAACTATCTTTTCTTTCACGAAGTTTCGTTATAGCATCTATAATAGCCTCTGGTTCAGGTGGGCAATCTGGCGAATAGACATCCACAGGAATTAACTTATCTACTTTGCGAACGGTACTGTACTATAATAATCTGTACCAAACATTTCTCTGTGATAGTACATGCTCCAGGGCAACTACATATTTTTGTTCCGGCATTTGTTCGTATAATAAATTTCACTACAGAAGGAGCCTTTTTCATGGTCACAGTCCCGCTGTTATAATGAGGTAAGCTCGTCCAGGTCCAGATCTTGGTACCGGACCGTAACGATCGGAGTCGAATCGCGAATCTATTAATGAAGCGAATTTGATGAAACCACAATTAATACTGTAAAGGAGCGTTCATAAACTGGAGAGTCTGGCCCAATTCGTTCGACAGATCGTTTGGGGAAATATCTGGATTCAAAATTGTTTGATCGAGTAAAGGTAACTTCATAGGATTCATCATTGGCTTTATGTCATTTTGTACTTCCCTCCCCCACTCGGAAATTAAGGACCATTCCAATGTTCCTCTTCGCCACGCATGGACTGAACCAACGATGAAAATAAGCACGAGAATTGAAGCTCCTATAAATGCAGATATACCCTGTATACTAGAACTCATAGCCCATAGAGAAAGGGAGACTGTTCCAACATCAAGAACAACAAGAACCGGACTACTAGTTACGAATCAAGTATCTTCCCATTGGTTCGATACTTGATTCGTAACTAGTAGTCCGGTTCTTGACCAATGGGAGCCAAAGCTCTGGAAATAAAGGATGCAAGAATAGGTAGGAATGAGACTATATATTAATGAAAATATCCAGCCAGAAAGTATTATATTAGGGAAATAGGAACATGAATATACTCCTTTTAAATAGATCAAATTCTTATATTTTTACGTCAACTTCTTCATTATTATCCCACCATGAGTGGAAGACCAAAGGACCGAACAATAAATACAATCAATTCTAATTGATTCACATATTTTGTTTCGTCCATGGCTTATTATCAAATTAATTCAATGAAATTTTATTTGAATGTCTATTGAGAATATTTGACATTAATCAAGTATGAGAGAAAGAATGTAAATGGGTCCCAATCCCGAACTACCCAATTTTAGATCTGAGTCTATACTCATATTATAGAATGAATATGTTGATGATCTTTATCCAGCATCCATGGCTGAATGGTTAAAGCGCCCAACTCATAATTGGCGAACTCGCGGGTTCAATTCCTGCTGGATGCAGGGGAACTGCACATATCTATTATTGATGGAATGGGAAGAAGTATGAAGAATAACACCAAACAATTGAAGCATACCAAGCCTTTCATTCATTTTATTGAAAGGCTTGGTATGCTTCAATTAAGCAATACACGATAACAATCCATCAGAGTATTATCCACCTATTGAAATAGATTCAACAGCGGCTAGATCCAGAGGAAAGTTGTGAGCATTACGTTCGTGCATAACTTCCATACCTAACCTATGATATATCTGTATAATTAAATTGGTATATGATCCGATATAATAATAGCTACAGGCTTTACGGGAAAAAAAGGAGAAAAGGAGGGAAAAAATTTATGGATGAAGTGAAATATCCAGTACTTACGGAGAAAAGTATTCGTCTATTGGAAAGGAACCAATATACTTTTAACGTCGATTCGCAATCGAACAAAACAAAGATTAAAAATTGGATTGAAAATTTCTTCGATGTTAAAGTAATAGCTATGAACAGCTATCGCCTCCCTGAAAAAGGAGGAAAGAGAGTGTCAATGATAGGACATCCAATACGTTGTAAACGTGTGATTATTACACTTAGAACCGGTGATTCTATTCCACTCTTTTCAGAACAATAAGATTTCAAATTTGAAACTAAATGGCCATCCGTTCATATAGAATTTTAACTCCGGATACACGCAATAGATCTGTATCAGGTTTCGATGGAAGAGTGCAGTTGGACCCGCAGAAGAAATTGACCTCTGGACAACATCATTGTGGGAAAGGTCGTAATGGAAGAGGAATTATTACCGCAAGACACAGGGGAGGGGGTCACAAGCGTCTTTATCGTCAAATTGATTTTCGACGGAATAAGGAACACATATCAGGAGAAATTGTAACCATAGAATACGACCCTAATAGAAGTGCATACATTTGCAAGGTGCATTACAAGAATGGCGATAAGATGTATATTCTGCATCCCAGAGGGGTCATGATTGGAGATACTATTCTTTCTGGTCCAAAAGCTCCTATATCAATAGGAAATGCCCTACCTCTGAGTGCGGTTTGAATTATTAATTTACGTGATCGGAAGCAACCGATTGGGTTTACAGCGAAACCTATAAATCTATCACTGATCCAACTAGGACACTTTTACGGGACGAACCCCAAAGGGAAACTGAGGATAAATGACAGCAGGTGATTGGATTCAAAAATTGTTCATATCGGATCATTGGTTCCGAAGATATAATAATATGGAGAGGACCTGATTGTTTGTCCGAAGCATGAACAAAATGGGATAGAGGCACCCTCTAAAAAGACAAGTTACTCACATTTGATCTGATGGTCAGAGGCGGATTCGGAGCTGGACAGTGGTAGTAATTCCCAAAATAAAAAGATGGGGAGAGGAAAAAAGTAAAAAGAGAGAGAAGAGAAAAAGATGTTTAATATGCCTCCTACGTTATCCATAACATACGAAAGTATTAGCGTAATTTGATAAAGTCATTCATTCTGAATGCTACATAAAGAATATAAGCCAGATGATGGAATAGAGAGACCTAGGATGTAGAGAATCGGGACATAGAGAATACAATAGATGCTCCTTCTCATCTCGATTATATTTATTCAATATATGTGAATATAATATACATCCAGAAAGCTGTATGCCCTGAGAGAGGCTTGTACAGTTTGGGAAGGGATTTTTATTCATCGGAATAAGAGTCTACTTCAACCAATATGCCCTTAGGCACGGCTATACACAACATAGAAATAACACTTGGAAAGGGTGGACAATTGGCTAGAGCGGCAGGTGCTGTAGCAGAACTGATCGCAAAAGAAGATCGATCGGCCACATTAAGATTACCATCTGGAGAAGTTCGTTTAATATCTGAGAACTGCTCAGCCACAATTGGACAAGTGGGTAATATCACTGCAAACAATAGAAGTTTCGGTAAAGCCGGAGCTAAACGTTGGTTGGGTAAGCGTTCTGAGGTAAGAGGAGTAGCTATGAACCCTGTAGACCATCCTCATGGAGGTGGGGAAGGAAGAACCCCAATTGGCAGGAAAAAACCTGTGACCCCCTGGGGCTATAGTGCACTTGGAAAGAAAAGTCGGAAGAGAAATAGATACAGTGATGCTTCAATCCTTCGTCGACGTGAGTAAGAATGGTTGGATATCCATAAAAAAAAAAGGAAAGAAAGGTAATTGATCATGGCACGTTCACTGAAAAAAAATCCTTTTGTGGCTAATCATTCATTGAGGAAAATTAAAAATCTAAACATAAAAGAAGAAAAAAAGATAATAGTTACTTGGTCCCGGGCATCTGTCATTGTACCCGCAATGATCGGTCATACAATTGCTGTTCATAATGGGAGGGAACATTTACCCATTTATGTAACAGATCGTATGGTAGACCACAAATTGGGGGAATTTGCACCTACCCTACTTTTTCAGGGACATGCAAGAAACGATAAGAAATCTCGTCGTTAATTGAGAAAGACTTGTCATTCATTAGGGAGGATGGAGTCAATGGGAAATAATAGTCCAGGTCCAGAGATACGAGCTTTGGCGAGAAATATACGTATGTCTGCTCATAAAGCGCGTAGAGTAATTAATCAAATTCGTGGTCGTTCATATGGACAAGCACTTATGATATTGGAACTGATGCCTTATGGGGCCTGTTATCCCATATCACAATTAATTCATTCTGCGGCGGCGAATGCAAATCACAATATGGGTTTGAACAAAGCCAATTTACTCGTTGGTAGAGTCGAAGTGAATGAGGGTGCTGTTTTTAAAAGGATTCAACCTAGAGCTCAGGGACGCGGTTATCCAATACAGAAACCCACTTGTCATATAACTATTGTATCGGAGGAAATCTCCAGATCGAATGATCCGATTATGTCAATAGAATCCCGAAAAAAAGGATATGTATGGCGCAGAAAATAAATCCACTTGGTTTTAGACTTGGTGTAACTCAAAATGAGCGTTCCCATTGGTTCGCACAACAAAGGAATTATTCCAAAGATCTCCGAGAAGATCAAAAAATACGTACTTGCATTGAAAACTATGTACGAACGCATATAAAGAGCTCCTCGAATTATGGAGGAATTGCACGTGTAGAGATTCGCAGAAAGATCGATTTGATTAAGGTCAAAATCTATATTGGATTTCCCAACTTGTTGTTAATAGAAGGTAGGGGTCAAGGAATTGAAAAATTAAGAAACGATGTACTAAATATGCTCGATTCTGTGGACCGAAAACTTCACATTGCTATAGAAAAAGTTGCGAAACCCTATAGAAAACCTAATATTCTTGCAGAGTATATTGCCCTACAGCTAGAGAAGAGAGTTCCATTCAGAAAAACAATGAAGAAAGCTATTGAACTGGCTGAACGGGAAGAGGTAGAAGGTATTCAGATCCAAATTGCAGGACGTCTCGATGGAAAGGAAATTGCCCGGGTCGAATGGGACAGGGGAGGTAGGGTTCCCCTACAAACAATTCGGGCTAGGATTGATTATTGTTATTATCCGGTTAAAACCATCTATGGAGTTTTAGGGATAAAAATTTGGATTTTAGAAGAGTAGGAATAATTGGTCTTTTTTTTCCCAATCTGCTCTGCCCGATCATGGATCATCAATTCTATCAGATCGAATAGAAATTAGATTTACCATTTTGGAACCGTGCTATGCTTAGTGTGCGACTCGTTGGAATCGAGCTTTTCATTCTTTTCCGATCCGAAGTTATGGAGAACTCGAAATAAGAACGGATTGGTCTCTATAAATAAACTAGAGACTAACTCATTGCTTCATATTGCCAAGATCCAATAACTATGGGTAGATACTATCACCTCGTAAATACTTTCTTCCACGAGAGAAAAAATTATATTTTGATCTCTCGTGAAGCGAGAAAGGTGTTTGGTAATGCGGAAAAAGAAGAAAAAGGAGAAATATTCTCCCAATATTGTATGGTTCATTAACTACCCTCCAAAAAGCAGTGTGATAAAGCATAAGAATCATCCTGATTCATTCAAGCAAGATTGAAGGAATTCAGTTTATGAAGGAGAAAGAGCTTCGGGTCGATGGAAACTAAGGAAATTGATTCCGTAACAGATGAAAAGAAAGCTCCATTGCGGAGGGAAGACCTGGGCATTTAGATAGAAGCTATGGAACGATGGAACCTATGACTGCATAAGATCATATAGGAATCTTAATCATTCATTGGATAGGATGGCGAAATAAACCAAAAACCAATTAATCTCATTGGAGTCTATAGGTAAGTCGACCCCATGGAGCAAATACTGGAAGAGTAAATATTCGCCTGTGAAATTCTTTATTAAGACATTGGATGGAAATGTAAGAGTTATTCGTCCTGTAAATTAGATTCTATATACAATATGTGTAATGCATAGATATAGACTCATTTATCTACACATTGATTATTCACGAGGAGCCGGATGAGAAGAAACTTTCATGTCCGGTTCTGGATTAGAGATGGGATCAAAATACTATTAACCATCGACTATAACCCAAAAAGAACAAAATTTCGTAAACAACATAGGGGAAGAATGAAAGGAGTATCTTACCGCGGCAATCGCATTTGTTTCGGTAGATTCGCTCTTCAAGCACTTGAACCCGCTTGGATCACATCTGGGCAGATAGAAGCCGGACGAAGAACGATTAATCGTTATGCCCGTCGTGGCGGAAAAATATGGGTACGTATATTTCCCGACAAACCTATTACAATGAGACCTGCAGAAACACGTATGGGTTCCGGGAAAGGATCTCCCGAATATTGGGTATCTGTCATCAGACCAGGTCGAATACTTTATGAAATGGGCGGAGTATCCGAAACCGTCGCTAGAGCAGCTGCTAGAATAGCTGCATACAAAATGCCTATACGTACTCAATTTGTTACTACTTAACCCAACCCATCCATACAGAATCAAAGAGTTATTTCTGGTGGAAGAAGATTACTAGTTCTTAAGAACTCTTCCTTTTTTCATGTTATCTGCCGAGGTAAAAAATATTTTGGAGGAAAAATGATTCAGTCTCAAACTTATTTGAATATAGCGGATAACAGTGGAGCCCGAAAAATAATGTGTATTCGAGTTCTAGGAGCAAGTAATCGTAAATGCGCTCATATAGGTGATGTTATCATTGCTATAATTAAAGAAGCAGTACCTAACATGCCCCTGGAAAAATCGGAAGTAGTTAGAGCCGTAGTTATACGCACCTGTAAAGAATTTGAACGTGACAATGGAATGATGATACGATCTGATGACAATGCAGCCGTTGTCATTGATCAGGAAGGAAATCCAAAAGGAACTCGAGTTTTTGGTCCGGTTGCTCAGGAATTGAGACAATTGAATTTCACGAAAATAGTTTCATTGGCTCCCGAAGTATTATAAGTACTGATAGATCTTGTAAGAATCTTTGACTTAAGGTTCATCAAATGGTACATGAATCAATTAAATTCATTGCACCTCAGGCATATTCCTCAAAGAAGATCGAACATGCCTTTTATATCGAGACCAGGAATTCCTAAGAATTCGTTCGTCATGGGTAACGATACTATTACCAATCTAATTACTTCTATAAGAAACGCTGACATGGTAGAAAAAGGAACGGTTCGAGTAACAGCTACTAATATTACCAAGAACATTGGAAGGATCCTTTTACGAGAAGGTTTTATAGAAGATGTTAGGGAACATCAGGAAGGCCAAAAATCTTTTTTGATATCGACTTCAAAATATCGGAGAAGGAAGAAAAGGACATATATGACCACGTCAAAGCGTACCAGCAAACCTGGTTTGAGAATTTATTCTAATTATCGAGAAATTCCAAAAGTTCTAGGTGGAATGGGGATCGTAATTCTTTCTACTTCCCAAGGAATTTTGACGGATCGAGAAGCTCGACAGAAAAAAATTGGAGGAGAAATTTTATGTTATGTATGGTAATTAATCCAAATGTTGTCCAAAAATATTTATTCTGTAAGATATCCCCATAGTATGAAAAGTCGGAGCAAGTCGAGACACCGTTCATCTTCATCCAAGCACGTTAGTCAAGTTTTTGAATCAAAAGAGGAGGAGATTCGATGAAGAAACAGAATCTGATCCATGCGGAAGGTTTGGTTACTGAATCACTCCCCAACGGTATGTTTCGAGTTCTGACAGATAATGGATGTCAGATTCTGACTCATATTTCGGGTAGGATTCGACGTAATTCCGTACGAATACTACCAGGAGATAGGGTCAAGGTCGAATTAAGTGCTTATGATTTAACCAAAGGACGTATAATATATAGACTTAGCAACAAATCTTCAAACGATTGAATCACCTTTTGAACATCTGATAGGGATCGAGAATCACAGATGAAACAGACTCTCTGTCTCAGGAAACAAAATGTAATATGAGCAAATTGGAGGGTCACAAATATGAAAATTCGTGCTTCTATTCGTAGAATTTGTGGAAAATGTCGACCAATTCGTAGACGGAAACGAGTTATGATAATTTGTTCTAATCCGAGACATAAGCAAAAACAGGGGTAATCCTCTTCTATATCAATTAACGGATCTAGTGGTAAAATAGATTTCGATATGCATTTTTCGAACTGAACTCATAATGATTAATATGTCAAAAACTATAAAAAGAATTGGTTCACGTAGGAATGAACATCGAGTACTCAAAGGAGTTATTTACGTTCAAGCAAGTTTTAACAATACCATAGTGACTGCTACAGATGTACGGGGACAAGTTCTTTCTTGGTCTTCTGCTGGTGCCTGTGGATTCAAAGGTACAAGGAGAGGTACACCATTTGCTGCCCAGACTGCAGCAGAAAATGTTATTCGTGCATTAATGGATCGGGGTATGGAACGAGTAGAAGTTATGATAAGTGGCCCTGGTCGAGGGAGAGATACAGCATTACGAACCATTCGTAGAAGTGGCATACTATTAAGTTTTGTACGTGACGTAACCCCTATGCCACATAATGGATGTAGACCTCCAAAAAAGAGACGTGTGTAAGAATTGAATGAATTTCAAGAGAAAGAAATGATTTAATGATCTGATCAAATATTCTTGGTATGATTCGAGATGAAATCTCAGTCTCTATTCAGACACTACGATGGAAATGCATCGAATCCAGAGCATACAGTAAGCGTCTTCATTATGGCCGTTTTGCTCTATCCCCGCTCCGCAAAGGTCGAGCCGATACAATAGGCATCGCAATGCGAAGAGCTTTACTTGGAGAAGTAGAAGGAACATGTATCACACGTGTAAAATTAGAGAACATAAAACATGAATATTCCGCGATAATAGGTATTGAAGAATCAGTACATGACATTTTGATGAATCTAAAAGAAATTGTATTTAGAAGTGACTCGTACGGAATCCGAGAAGCTTCTATTTATATTGTTGGACCCAGAAATGTAACTGCTCAAGATATCATATTACCACCTTCTGTGAAAATAATTGATACTACACAACATATAGCTAGACTTACTAAATCAATTACTTCTGATATCAGATTACAAATTGAAAAAAATCGCGGATATATTATACATAGTCCAAATAATTATCAGGACGGAATTTTTCCTATAGATGCTGTTTTTATGCCTGTTCGCGATGTGAATTATAGTATTCATTCCTATGGGAGCGGAAATGAAATACGAGAAGTCCTTTTCCTGGAAATATGGACGAATGGGGGGTTAACTCCTAGGGAGGCACTTTACGAAGCTTCTCGAAATTTGATCGACTTATTTATTCCCTTCCTGCATGGAGAGGAACAGAACATCGATGGAATGAACAATAAAAAAGGGTCTAATATGCTTCCCTTCCCCCTTTCGCACGTATTGACTGATACGGGGGAAACGAAAGAAAAAATAGCATTTCAACTTATTTTCATTGACCAATTAGAGTTACCCCCCAAAACCTATAACTCCCTCAGAAGAGCCAATATACATACATTATCGGACCTCTTAAATTACAGTCGAGAAGATCTAATGAGAATTGAACACTTCGGGAAGGAATCTGTCGAACAGGTATTGGAAGTTCTACAAAAACTTTTTGCAATTGATCCACCCAGGAATTAGTTTCGGGTTCATAAAAAGGTTGGTTTCATTTCATCTCTTCATTTCCTTTCCCCAAGTTCTTTTGGAGAGTCATGAGAATCTTTGACATATCTCTCTTTCGTGGAATATTCGAAAGAAATATCTGACAAGATGGGTATATCTAGGGAGATATAATTTGTCTTAAAGCAACTACTCCCTAGATATATGAATAAAAAAATTGAAATATTTTTATATTCGACAGTTGGATCAAATTGGAAAAGACCTAAAGTTAAAGATTCATCAATAGGCAACGCTGCCCCAATACCTAACCAAAGGGCTACTGCAGTACCGATCAAGGATACTGTTGTAGCTACTGGACGACGAAATGGATTCTGAAATTGATTCACATTCTCTAGAAAAGGCACCGTCAATGATCCCGCGGGTACTGAGCCCATTAAAAGGACACCTAATAATTTGTTAGGTACTGTACGAAGTATTTGGAATACAGGGAAAAAATACCATTCGGGCAATATCTCCAAAGGAGTTGCAAATGGATTTGCTGGTTCACCAATCATTGATGGTTCTAGAACCGCTAAACCTATTGTACATGCAATAGTACCTAAAATTACTACTGGAAAAATATATGAAAGATCATTGGGCCAAGCGGGCTCTCCATAATAATTATGTCCCATACCTTTAGCTAATTTAGCCCTTAATACAGGATCATTTAGGTCAGGTTTCTTTGTTATTGGGATAAGTAGATCTTTATGGATCTATCCCCCGAAAGAACCGGACATGCCAATTTTTATCATCCGGCTCGAACAATAACTGGAGGAAGTATATATCACTTATTTTTCCCGTGATGGAAGACGAATTGGAAAAATAGGGACTAATAATGTCTATGATCATCCATCATTGGTCATTTTATTATTCCAGTTAAATGCTCATGACCCAAGTAAGCTCACAAATTCGATCATGATCGATATGCCTTTTGGACCATCTTAGTCCTTGTAATTTGTGTTTATCACCACGAATAGACCTCAAAAGTTTTTTAGCATACAAGGTATTGACTTGTTATTGATCCGGCCTCTCTCCTTCCTTAGATCCCTTCTTTCACTCCAATAGTTTTCCCATCGAAATGGATGCAAGGGAAATGGATGCATTTTCACACTATGAAAAGGAGAAGTAAAGTCATATAGTCCAATTATTGAATATATGAAAATATTGTCCCATTGTCCGGATCTCACGGAGCCCTTCCTGATTCGGATTCGATCATAGAAAGAATTCTCTTGGAACGGAACAAACTGACCAATGCCTTTCCACCCAGGTGCTAAACTTCCTATTTCTGATAAGGAAATTGGGACAGAGACACATTTTATCAGAAATATTTATGTGGTAGATCGGAGAAAGTATCTGCATGGCCTAATCAATAGTTCAAGTCACACACTCCCATAATCCATCTTCTCCGTCTGAGAATCTACTCCAATTATTTGTTTGTATTGGATGAATAATACTCCAAAATCGAAAGGAGAAATCCGAGGACCATATTTTTCTATGGATATTTCCATTTTTGAATAAGAAATATTCCTGGCGATGATATATTACTGTCGTTATTCGGAACAATAAGTTATGAATAGTTATTTTCAATCTATCTTTCCTCTCTATAAAGGACCTGGAATACCCTGCTTACGGATCATTAGAAAGTGCATTGGCATAAATACAGCAGTAAGAAGGGGTAATATGAAAGTGTGTAAACTATAAAAACGAGTCAAGGTAGATTGACCCACACTAACACTTCCGCGTAATAATTCTACCAGAGGAGATCCTATTACAGGAATAGCCTCAGGCACACCAGTCACAATTTTCACTGCCCAATAACCAATTTGATCCCAGGGCAAAGAATAACCAGTTACACCGAAAGATACGGTCAACACAGCCAAAATTACACCTGTGACCCAAGTTAATTCACGGGGTTTTTTGAATCCACCTGTGAGATAAACACGGAATACGTGCAGGATCATCATTAGAACCATCATACTTGCCGACCATCGATGAATTGATCGGATTAACCAACCAAAGTTAACTTCGGTCATTAGGTATTGAACAGAGGCAAAAGCTTCTGTAACGGTCGGACGATAGTAAAAAGTCATAGCAAAACCAGTAGCTACTTGTACTAAAAAACAAGTAAGTGTGATCCCCCCTAGACAATAAAATATATTGACATGAGGAGGAACATATTTACTGGTGATATCATCCGCAATCGCCTGAATCTCGAGACGCTCTTCGAACCGATCGTATACTTTATTGAGATAGGTAAACTGAAATTCCCCCTCTGAAAACCGTACATGAGAATTTCCCTTCATACGGCTTGAACAAGAACACGCAAATGCTTTTGGACACGAATAAATAAATTTGGGAAAAGAGATACTTGAGGGTTCGTTGCCTGACCGGCTGGAGAAATGAAGATCATTCGAAACAATCCAGCATTTCTATTAGAAGACTCTATAGTGCCAAAATTTCAAAAAGTGCCAAAATTTCAAGTCGGCTCATCCCTATGATAAATCACTATAGGCCTTTTGAACAATCTTTTACCCTATTCGTGTGATATCAGTTCCCTAGAAAAGAACTAATATAGACGATTTATAGGAATTATCTTGTCGAGATCTCAATAGATGAATCAATCCAAACCTCAGATTTCAATTAGACCCCGATGATTTTATCAAATCCCCAAAAGGTTCTCTGGGTAATAACCTTTTCATTTTCGCTCATTCGACGAAATATGCTAACTAAGAGAAATCAGATACTATATCATTCTTTGGTCATAATCAGCATAATTATGAGAGGGGATAGATCCTTCGATTTATTATAGGAAATACCTCTTTCAATTTCTTTATTGGAAGTCTGGTGACGAGGAAATGATAGGTACAAACCATAGTTCAGATCTTCCGGAACATATCTATGATAGACCTCGTGCTCTAGAGATTCAATATTCTAGAAATGAAATATCCAACGAGGTAGGACCATCTTGATGAAGATAACAGATCGGTCTTCTGTACTATAAATATGGATCGATTTCAACAAGTCGCACACCCATATTCCAAAAATCCTTAGAGAAAAGTAATTACACGATCAAACTATTGGAACAAGATAAGCTAAAAACTCAAAGCCACTATTTGGTCTGGGTTTGAATCCCTCAGTTCTTTTTTTTTTTCTTCAAGAGCTCACCAGGTGAATTTTGGAGTTCCTCAGCCCCAACTAACCGGAATCCCATCCAATAAAACGGAAGAATTATAAATCTCCAAGATAATAGATAGGAATACTGCAAATAGAGCCATTGCAAAACCCATAAGAGGAGTAGTTCCCCATCCAGGAGCTACTTTACCATATTCTGAATTAAGCGGTTTTAAGGTCGTTCCTACAAGGGTTTCTTTTGGCGTGGTTTTGGAAGTATCATCAATGGTCTGTGTAGCCATAGAAACTATTGTATTGGTTGAGATCTGTTAACTTTGTTATTATATGGTAAACATACCATGATATTGGGATCACCTAATAATGGAAACTGCAACCTTAGTCACCATCTCCATATCTTGTTTACTTGTAAGCTTTACTGGTTATGCCCTATACACCGCCTTTGGGCAACCCTCTAAACAACTTAGGGATCCTTTTGAGGATCACGAGGACTAATTGAAAGAATGACCTTCCCTATAGGGAAGGTCATTCTTTCTTTGATGGGAGAGAAAGAATGACGATTTGGAGAAGCAAAATTATTTTCCCCCTTTAGTCGGAAGTTTGGGTGGTTCTCGGAAGAAAATAGCGAAAAAGATTATCCCTAGGGTCGATACCAACAGGAATGTATAAACCAATGCTTCCATAGATTTGATTTGATCGTAATTTACAATTATGGAGATAGCTTTCGTACTAATATTTATTAGAGAAGAGATAGGAGCAATATCATACCACTTGTCTTTTAGTAGTTGGATCTCCCAGTTTTTGGAATGCTCCAAATTCTACTCGAGCATCCAGATCCGCGTCGATACCAGCAAAAACATCTCTGAATAAGGTCCTAGCACCATGCCAAATGTGTCCAGAAAAGAAAAGGAGAGCAAATGTAGCATGTCCAAAAGTAAACCAACCCCTTGGACTACTACGAAAAACACCATCAGATTTTAGAGTAGCACGATCTAATTCAAAAATTTCACCTAATTGAGCACGTCTAGCGTATTTTTTAACTATAGCAGGATCACCAAAACTGACCCTGTCAAGTCCACCACCATAGAACTCAACAGTTACACCTACTTGTTCAACACTATACTTTGATTCTGCCCTCCTAAAAGGAACATCGGCTTTCACAATTCCTTCTTTGTCCACCAGAACTACTGGAAATGTTTCGAAAAAGGTAGGCATACGACGTACAAAAAGCTCATTTCCCTCCTTATCTTTGAAGATAGGGTGTCCTAACCAACCAACAGCTATTCCATCTCCATTGTCCATTGCACCTGCTCTGAATAACCCCCCCTTAGCTGGATTATTACCAATGTAATCATAAAAAGCGAGTTTCTCGGGAATTTTGGACCAAGCTTCTGATAGACTTAAATTTTCGGCCAGACCGGCACGAACCCGTCGATCTATTTCTTGTTGGAAGTATCCCTGATCCCACTGGTAACGAGTGGGACCGAATAATTCGACCGGAGTAGTTGCGGAGCCATACCACATGGTCCCAGCAACAATGAAAGCTGCAAAAAACACAGCAGCAATACTGCTGGATAGGACCGTTTCAATATTCCCCATGCGTAATCCTACGTATAAACGTTGGGGAGGACGAACACTGAGATGGAATAGACCTGCTAATATACCCAAAATACCCGCTGCTATATGATGAGAAGCTATTCCTCCTGGAACAAAAGGATCAAAACCTTCAGCTCCCCATGCTGGATCCACTGGTTGTATTTTTCCAGTTAGTCCATAAGGATCAGACACCCATATCCCAGGACCATACAAACCCGTTACATGAAATGCTCCAAATCCGAAACAAGCTACTCCTGAGAGGAATAAATGAATTCCAAATACTTTTGGCAAATCTAAACAACGTTTTCCCGTACGTTCATCACAGAATATGTCCAGATCCCAATATACCCAATGCCAGATAGCTGCCAAAAAGCACAGGCCAGAAAACATGATATGTGCCCCGGCCACACCTTCATAACTCCAAATACCGGGATTAATTACAGTTTCTCCGGTGATGTTCCACCCACTCCATGAATCCTTTATTCCCAAACGAGTCATAAAAGGTATAACGAACATACCTTGTCTCCACATTGGATCAAGAACAGGATCGGATGGATCAAAAACTGCTAATTCGTACAGAGTCATTGAACCAGCCCAACCAGCAACTAGAGCTGTATGCATTATATGTACAGAAATTAACCGTCCAGGATCATTCAATACGACGGTATGAACGCGATACCAAGGCAAACCCATGCAAACACCCCTTTATCGGAAAAATTAGACACTATGTAACTTTCTCACATTGGATTGGAAGAGATCATGTTATCGAGCTAGACCCGGATCATCTCGAAAGTGAACATCTATTCACTTGGACATTGCTAATGATGGAACAGGTTTGAAACAATTTTGTTCATACATAATAGCAGGGAGAGACAAAGATATTTTATCTTTTGTATGTACCAATACACAATGTAGGGATTGGTCCCATTTATATTGATAAAAAAAAAGAGGAAAGAAACGAGATATTCTAATCCTTCCATTCGTTCATGAACGATACCTTTGCAATTTATGGACTAAGTCAGATATAATTTTTAATGAAAAAAAAAAATATAATTTTTCTACTAAAGAGTGGAGCTATTACTGTTCCATAAACAGTAATACTTTACTGCGGGAAAAAAGAAAATACTGAGTTCAAATGCTCAGTCAAAATGATAACTTTATCATTTTGTGCTATGCAATGAAAAAAAAAAGGTCAAAATAGGAAGTCTCTAGGTTAATGGGCCTTTTCCGTTCCGTAGAAAGATTCGGGGTTATTCGTTTTCAGGATCAATAGTGGACGAACGGAGAGAGAGGGATTCGAACCCTCGGTACGGATGATCCGTACTACGGATTAGCAATCCGCCGCTTTGGTCCGCTCAGCCATCTCTCCAAGATGGAAGAGTTCATGTGTAACAAAATGAATGGTGGAGTAAAGGTGTATACCATAGTATGTACAGATTGTATCGGCAATATAATGAATATTGCCATTATTCAGTTGGATAAAGAACAATCCAGTCAATCGTATTGTTCATTTCGTTAAAAATAGTTCTGTATGACTGATTTTTTCTGCTTTTCTTGGCCATCGGCCAAGAAAAGCAGAAAAAATCAGTCATACAGTGCTTGACCTAATTTGAGAGCTAGAATACCTGCTGTAAAAGCAAGAAAAAAAGCTATCAAAAATTGAACCTCTATTACCATATCTTCATTCCCTCCCCAATCAGTTTGATTAAATGCGTTACATGGATTAGTCCATTTATTTCTCTCCAGTATCAAATTTTATTATCTAGATATTGAAGGGTTCTCTATCTTTTTATGTATTATTGTAAAGATATCAGTTGCTCAAGGCCATAGGTTCCTGATCGAAACTACACCAATGGGTAGGAGTCCGAAGAAGACAAAATAGAAGAAAAGTGATTGATCCCGACAACATTTTATTCATACATTCAGTCGATGGAGAGTGAAAGAAAACCAAATGGATCTAGAAGTTATTGCGCAGCTCACTGTTCTGACTCTGATGGTTGTATCGGGCCCTTTAGTTATAGATAGAGCTTTGGATGGATCTCTGATCCATCCAAATATCCTTTAACTATTTAAGTTGATAATGTAACGAATAAAACCCACCTGTATCACTAAACTATACACGCCACAATCCCATTGACGGATATTCCGTCACTTCTTTCCTTCCACATTTGAATCCAAATTCCGGAATTCCTTTCTTCTCTCTCGGAAATAGAAGAGAGAAGAAAGGATTCTATCCATTCTAGTTTTAGAAATTCTAGGTTGTTCTTTCTCTTTATCAAGGAATTTTTTTTGCTCAACTCCTCTAATCTTTTAATTGAATTCTTTCTAATTCATTTTAGAAAGATCTTCCTCTTACAGGAAGAAAAAGAGCCATAAACTGGAATGGCTCCATATTCTTAGCTCTCAATCTTTGTTGATCTCTTATAGTAATCACATCTTGAGGTTTGCAAGGGTAACTTGGTATATCTACCATATGGTCATTGACCCGGATATGTCCATGATTCACTAATTGTCTAGCTCCGGGAATGGTGGGAGCCATACCCAATCGAAAAAGAATATTATCCAAACGCATTTCAAGTAATTGCAATAGGACCTGACCCGTTGAGCCTTTGGCTCTTCTAGCAATACGAACATATTTCAGCAATTGTCGCTCCGTTAGTCCGTAATGAAAACGCAATTTCTGTTTTTCTTCTAGCCGGATACGATATTGAGATATTTTCCTGGAAGAAGACCGGTTCATAGAATCCTTTCTGTTTTTGGGTCTTTTACTAGTGAGACCTGGTAAAGTTTTCAGACGACGTATTATTTTTAAACGAGGTCCCCGATAACGGGACATAGAAACTCCTTATTCAATTAACAAATAGTGCTAGAAAGAAGAAAGAATAGTATAACCGTATGAGTACTACTGGAATTCTTTTATATGGAAAACGAAGATCTTTCTCCAATTTGTTATTGATCCTAATAGCTCCAATCATTTCATTCATCCCGTTCCTAGTTGGGAGTAAATGATCATGGCATGACGGACCCGACGAACGATCGTAAGAGTATTCTCCATCTTGATCCTAACAAAACTTTGTGGATTATGGAAATGAGAGGAACGGAAAAGAGCCAGCTATCGGGATCGAACCGATGACCATCGCATTACAAGTGCGATGCTCTAACCTCTGAGCTAAGCAGGCTCGATGGAATATCACTCCCCATTTCATTGGGGTGAGATCCATAGATTCCTTTGGAATTCTAACGATTATAGCGCGAATCAGATTCAATGACGCAATCCAGATTACGATTACAACGGAACATTGTTTGAATGTAGATTCATTCAAGGGAAAGAAAGGAGAAGTAAGGGTCAATTGATATCGATCGTTTTACTCACTCTTCCAAATCGACTAGGGGAGGATAATAACATTGCATTTCAAATGGATAAATAATATAATGATTCCCAGTCATATTCGATTGGGGTAGAGATAGAGATGGGGAGAGAAGGGGAGAGATGGGGAGAGAAGGGGAGAGAAGGGGAGAGAAGGGGAGTAGGGGAGGATATTTCTCCCACCCAATATTGAGCAAATATCCAATGAATAATGCTGATGGATATTACATAATAGGATTAGATCAAGGTATTATCTTGTTCTTCGAGAAGGGGATATGGCGGAATTGGTAGACGCTACGGACTTGATCGAATTGAGCCTTGGTATGGAAACCTACCAAGTGATAGCTTCCAAATCCAGGGAACCCTGGGATATTTTGAATGGGTAATCCTGAGCCAAATCCGGTTCATGAAGACAATGTTTCTTCTCCTAAGATAGGAAGGGGATAGGTGCAGAGACTCAATGGAAGCTATTCTAACGAATGAATCTCATTTGGTCCAATACTGTAGTTATAGAACGATCTATTTACACCTCAAAAATGGAGAGAGATGTTATATAACATCAGACAAAACTGGCGATCAGAACTTGAATCGTTCCAAGCATTTTATTCATAAGATAGATGCCAGATTCGAGTTGAAGTACTGATTTGACATTAAGTAATCCAATTATGAACTTATCTACTCTAGATGGAAAATTGAATTCTTTTTTGGAATAAATGGTTGGACGAGGATAAAGATAGAGTCCAATTCTACATGTCAATGTCAACAACAATGCAAATTGCAGTAGGAGGAAAATCCGTTGGCTTTATAGACCGTGAGGGTTCAAGTCCCTCTATCCCCACCCAGGTTCGTTCCCGAACGGACTGATCTATCTTCTCCAATTCCATTGGTTCGAATCCATTCTAATTTCTCGATTCTTTTACCTTGCTATTTTTTTTTTTTTTCATGAAGAGAAGAAATTAGAACATGAATCTTTTCATCCATCTTATGACCAGTTGAGTTGATCTGTTAATAAGCTGATCATATGATCAATTGATTTTGTGATATATGATCTACATAGATTAGATCATTTTGAAATTATTCGATTGCAATTTTAATCATATTAGTGACTTCCAGATCGAAAATAAAAAAGATCATTCTAAAAAAAAATCATTCTAAAAACTAGTAAAAATACCTTTTTACTTCTTTTTAGTTGACACAAGTTAAAACCCTGTACCAGGATGATCCACAGGGAAGAGCCGGGATAGCTCAGTTGGTAGAGCAGAGGACTGAAAATCCTCGTGCCACCAGTTCAAATCTGGTTCCTGGCAAGATGTCAATATCCATGTCTCCATATCCATCTATCTAAATCTATTCTATCTAGATGTATATCTACATACGGAGACACCCCGATCAAAATAGATGGATCAATCTGTTCTCTCCCTCTTCTTTGCTCATATTGTCCCTCTCTGTCCGTTCCAATTGAATCACGATACTCTGTACATATAAAAAAGTAGGATCGAGAACTCAGAAGTCAAGATTTGACGGTGGGACTGATAATTTGGCACTAGTCGGAATCTATTCATCCTATTCCATCCGAATCGAAATGGGATAGATTATCCCAATGATAGATCTATAATTGCAGAGTTGAAGTAGATCCAAACGTTGCAGAGGGTATCTCGAAAGTAGATTCGAATTGAGGTTCATAAGATTGATGTAATAACTTTTGACCATAGTTTCTAGTATGAATACTGGATCCAATATGATGATCCCTATGATTTATAGTGAAATATTTTATTCTTTCCTTGTTGGAGTTCGGGCCTCATATATCCATCGAACTATCTTTTCTTTCACGAAGTTTCGTTATAGCATCTATAATAGCCTCTGGTTCAGGTGGGCAATCTGGCGAATAGACATCCACAGGAATTAACTTATCTACTTTGCGAACGGTACTGTACTATAATAATCTGTACCAAACATTTCTCTGTGATAGTACATGCTCCAGGGCAACTACATATTTTTGTTCCGGCATTTGTTCGTATAATAAATTTCACTACAGAAGGAGCCTTTTTCATGGTCACAGTCCCGCTGTTATAATGAGGTAAGCTCGTCCAGGTCCAGATCTTGGTACCGGACCGTAACGATCGGAGTCGAATCGCGAATCTATTAATGAAGCGAATTTGATGAAACCACAATTAATACTGTAAAGGAGCGTTCATAAACTGGAGAGTCTGGCCCAATTCGTTCGACAGATCGTTTGGGGAAATATCTGGATTCAAAATTGTTTGATCGAGTAAAGGTAACTTCATAGGATTCATCATTGGCTTTATGTCATTTTGTACTTCCCTCCCCCACTCGGAAATTAAGGACCATTCCAATGTTCCTCTTCGCCACGCATGGACTGAACCAACGATGAAAATAAGCACGAGAATTGAAGCTCCTATAAATGCAGATATACCCTGTATACTAGAACTCATAGCCCATAGAGAAAGGGAGACTGTTCCAACATCAAGAACAACAAGAACCGGACTACTAGTTACGAATCAAGTATCTTCCCATTGGTTCGATACTTGATTCGTAACTAGTAGTCCGGTTCTTGACCAATGGGAGCCAAAGCTCTGGAAATAAAGGATGCAAGAATAGGTAGGAATGAGACTATATATTAATGAAAATATCCAGCCAGAAAGTATTATATTAGGGAAATAGGAACATGAATATACTCCTTTTAAATAGATCAAATTCTTATATTTTTACGTCAACTTCTTCATTATTATCCCACCATGAGTGGAAGACCAAAGGACCGAACAATAAATACAATCAATTCTAATTGATTCACATATTTTGTTTCGTCCATGGCTTATTATCAAATTAATTCAATGAAATTTTATTTGAATGTCTATTGAGAATATTTGACATTAATCAAGTATGAGAGAAAGAATGTAAATGGGTCCCAATCCCGAACTACCCAATTTTAGATCTGAGTCTATACTCATATTATAGAATGAATATGTTGATGATCTTTATCCAGCATCCATGGCTGAATGGTTAAAGCGCCCAACTCATAATTGGCGAACTCGCGGGTTCAATTCCTGCTGGATGCAGGGGAACTGCACATATCTATTATTGATGGAATGGGAAGAAGTATGAAGAATAACACCAAACAATTGAAGCATACCAAGCCTTTCATTCATTTTATTGAAAGGCTTGGTATGCTTCAATTAAGCAATACACGATAACAATCCATCAGAGTATTATCCACCTATTGAAATAGATTCAACAGCGGCTAGATCCAGAGGAAAGTTGTGAGCATTACGTTCGTGCATAACTTCCATACCTAGGTTAGCACGATTAATGATATCAGCCCAAGTGTTAATTACACGGCCTTGACTGTCAACTACAGATTGGTTGAAATTGAATCCATTTAGGTTGAAAGCCATAGTGCTTATGCCTAGAGCGGTAAACCAGATACCTGCTACGGGCCAAGCAGCTAAGAAGAAATGTAAAGAACGGGAGTTGTTGAAACTAGCATATTGGAAGATCAATCGGCCGAAATAACCGTGAGCAGCCACAATATTGTAGGTTTCTTCCTCCTGACCAAATTTGTAACCTGCATTTGCGGACTGATTCTCAGTAGTTTCCCTGATCAAACTGGAAGTTACCAAAGAACCATGCATAGCACTGAATAGAGAGCCGCCGAATACGCCAGCTACACCCAACATGTGGAATGGATGCATAAGGATATTGTGCTCAGCCTGGAATACAATCATGAAATTGAAAGTACCAGAGATTCCTAGAGGCATACCGTCAGAGAAGCTTCCTTGACCAATAGGGTAGATCAAGAAAACGGCAGTAGCAGCTGCAACAGGAGCTGAGTATGCAACAGCAATCCAAGGACGCATACCTAGACGGAAGCTAAGCTCCCACTCACGACCCATATAGCAAGCTACACCAAGTAGGAAGTGTAGAACGATTAGCTCGTAAGGACCCCCGTTGTATAGCCATTCATCGACGGAAGCTGCTTCCCAGATGGGATAGAAGTGCAAACCGATAGCTGCAGAGGTAGGAATAATGGCACCGGAGATAATATTGTTTCCATAAAGAAGAGAACCAGAAACAGGTTCACGAATACCATCAATATCTACTGGAGGAGCTGCGATGAAAGCAATAATGAATACAGAGGTTGCGGTCAATAGGGTAGGGATCATCAAGACGCCGAACCATCCAATGTAAAGACGGTTTTCAGTGCTAGTGATCCAGTCGCAGAAGCGACTCCATAAATTTGCGCTTTCGCGTCTTTCTATAATTGCGGTCATGGTCAGAACTTCGTTTATAAAATCATCAGAGGCTCCCAAGCATAAGGCTTGTTATTTTACAGTATAATATGATCCATGTATCAATGTCAACCAATATCTGGGATGGAATTTCAATATCTATCCCAACGGGATAGATACTGAATCTATACTATATGGATGGATAGAATATAGAGGTATTTTAGATAGACTCTATCTTTTTTAGATATATTCCATACTCTATAGATCTATCTGTGGTTGGATACTCCATCAAATTATTTATTCCTGGTTCCAGAAATGGAAGATCAATTGGAATGAGAACAGATAGGATCGAATAAGTATTTTTTTTTTTCGCTATAACGAAGTGCAACGCAATTCTGGAACCAATTTATTAATAAATTTATATGAGTGGAATATCAATTATTTATCACCTTTCTGGAGAACCCGTAGTGCGATAGTTCGTTCCCTGTGAATAGAAACAAATATTAAAAAAACTTGATTAGATACAGAACCAGAATAAGTGCACAGAGGTACCTATCAGAAATTTGATCCGGGTTGCCCGGGACTCGAACCCGGAGCTCGTCGGATGGAGTGGATGATCTGCTCCTTCAGTATCAGTAAGAGCGAGAAATCTCTCCCCAAACCGTGCTTGCAATTCTCATTGCACACGGCTTTCCCCATGTAATGTATCTATTTCCTAATCATTTTAGTTCTCGGATAGAAAAATAAAAATGATTCTGAATCGAGGCAATTACTCAAAGAGCATTTCATTGGTCAAATAAATTTTCTATTTTCAGATCCTGTATCTTTTGCCAGGAATTAGCTAGGGGATTTATCTCGGGAATATCTGAATGCCAAATTCGTTCTCTCTGCGAACGGGCCGCCGCTTTTGATGAAAAAGGCAGAGAATCAAATTCTCGTTCTTTTGAAAACGATTTTTTAAAGAGTTCTGGACCTAATTCCTTCCGAACTACACGTATCGTACTTTTATGTTTACAGGCTAAAGTTTTAGCACATGATAATGAAAGTATATACTTTATACGATATAAACCATCTCGATCAAAGGATCCACTGTAGTAATGAAAAAGATTTCTCCAAATTTGATCGAATCGATCGAGGATATCATCATCTGTTAGACTGGTCCAAGACAATTTACTAATTGGCCGCCCTGATATGTCACAGAATTTTTCTGCAGCCAATAATCCAATTATTGGTAAAATCGGAACTATTG